>OHMY01000223.1_pt1 | contig 51396 bp, 25 predicted proteins | sample 1569381 | NCBI WGS metagenome assembly OHMY01 (sample SAMEA3879528, study PRJEB24766) | human gut metagenome | biome: human-associated habitat; feature: feces | place: USA | collected 1985/1987
ACCATTTTAGATATAGCGTGGAAACGCAGGCTTTTTTTGGTCGCGTTTCCACGCTGCATTTTATAACTCATTAAGAATCAGCGCCTCCAAAAATCAAACGTGGCCGCGTCCCGCCGATAAACTTCAGTGAGTTAAGCCACGTTTCCGGCGATTTTTAGCCGGTCATTTCTGTTACTTTTGAGGAAAGAGAGAGTTTCACTTTGCATATAATTGTGGTTGTCATTATATTTGTCACAAAGTAAGGATCCCTTACGTTAGAAGAAACAGCATTATGGAACACAGTGTTAAGGACAAGATAGAATGGACGGTGATATTTCTTGCCGAATTTGGAAAGCGTCACAGACTGACGCTCAAACAATCATTCAACTACTTGTTGCGATATAAAGGCATATACTTCGTGGAACAACACTACGATTATCTGCATACACAATCATTCGTGTCTGCAGTGGACGACCTTACACAGTACTGTCACAAATTGGGAGGAGGCATAGCATGAAACTATATCACGGGACCAATATTGTATTCGACAAAATTGACCTACGGAAATCAAAACCGAACAAAGACTTCGGTCAAGGTTTCTACTTATCACCTGACTATAATCAGGCGCTAAATATGGCTAATATAAAGACCGAACAACTGCAGGAAGGAGAACCGACAGTTATGGAATTCGAAGTAGAGGAAAGAGATATCCGGAGTTTGCATACACTTGTATTTGACGATTACAGCGAGAACTGGGCCGAGTTTATTCTTGCCAATCGGAACAATTCAGCCTGCACTCCAGTCCACAACTACGACATCGTGATAGGGCCTATAGCCAACGATCGTGTAGGTGTGCAACTATGGAAATACGAGAACCAGCTTATAGACATGCCTACGCTAGTATGCAAGCTGAAATATATGAAAGGAATTACCATACAGTATTTCTTTGGTACAGAAACAGCATTGTCTATACTTAAACGAGTTAAATGATGATGGATGAGAGACAATTGATGAAAGACAGCATGGTGACGAAACTCGCCATACTGCTCATAGACGACGGCAAAGCCTCGTCCATGACTGAAGCGCTGGATATCGTGATAAATTCCGAAACTTACCAGCGTCTCATTGATGACAAAGCTGCACTATATTATCAGAGTCCGCGCTATGTCTATGAGTTTTTAAAGAATGAACTTCTCACTGGAAAAGCAGAATAACAAAGATTCTTCTTATGAACCTACTGGTATATACCAGGTTAGCGCTCTGGTATATACACAGATTTTAACATCGGATGGCCGATTATAAAAAAGGGAATTATTCTCTTGTAATTCTAGGGGGGGCAGTATATTTGCACCGTAGAACCACCAACATAACAACTATGCCCCGTTTGAAATCGATTGACACGAGTGTTTTTATCATAAGGATTCTATTGTCTTGCATTGGAATGAGCCTAGCCTTATCCGCATATGCTCAAGACGGTATAAGAGGAAGAGTCTTGGACGAGCAGGGAAAAGGACTTGACGCTGCTGTCGTCATGCTGGCATCATTACCGGATAATGTATTGATGGAAACCACTATAACCGACAGCAATGGGCAGTATCTTTTTCCAGTCCACAACGGCAAGTTTCTCCTATGCATAAAGACACTTGGATATAAGGAGTTCCAGAAGGACATCACCCTTGCAGAATCTCAGACGCTTCCGGACATTCATTTGGAACCGGAGGAGATTTCATTGAAAGATGCCGTAGTCACCGCGCGGAAATCACGTCCGATGACGACTTCCGCGAATGGAAAGATTCAGATTCATGTCGCGCGATCCTACCTTACCGACGTAGGGAACGCCTTGGACGTGTTGAAGCACTCCCCCGGCATTTCCGTAAACAATAAAGGCGACATTTCTCTGGCGTCTCTGGGAGGAACAGCCATATATGTCAACGGAAGAAAGCTCATGCTGCAGGGAGACGAGTTGTCAACTTATCTCCGCACCCTCTCTTCCGAGAAGATCTCTCAAATAGAGATTTCTCATAACCCTGATGCAAGCTTCGGGGCAGATGGCTCCGGTGGTATCATAAACATTATCCTCAAAGCATCAGGGCGATCGGGCTTTTTCATAACCACATCACATGGCGTCGGTTACTGGGAAAACCTGAAACAGAATTCAGACCTCGCCATGTCGTACAATACGGACAAATGGCAATTGGGGCTGAACTACAACCACAGTCTAGGGCACTACGCGATGGATTATGGTTACGAAAAGGTCCAGAATGGGGACAAGAACATATCCGAGACGGCTGACACGGACAAGCGCAACACCTACTCGGCTGGCATTGACTTTTCCTGGCAGCCTAATCAAAAGAACAGACTTTTCATAAGCAGCACCGTAAACGTTCTCGCAGGTCCAGGAGAGACACGGACAACGACAGAAATCTATCAGGGAACGGACCTGCTGGTCAATATACTCAAAGCCCGCAACAACTATATTGAACAGAAAAATCTCCAGTACAACAACAGTCTGAGTTATCAGTACCGGCCATCATCAAATACACAAATATCATTCTCCGCGGACTGGACCCATTTTGACGGCAAAGCACGCTGCGAACAACCCAATGAGTATTTCACGACAGACGACACGCCCATCCGTTCCGATTTCTTTTACTCGGAACCTGACAAGGATATTGACATCTTTGCGCTTCTGGCAGACTACAAATACAGACCAAATGCGCAGAACGAAATACTTGCAGGTGTCAAGACAACGTTTATCGGGAGCGACAATTCATTTATCTTCAAGAAGAACGGTGTCATGGATACTGGACGTTCGAACGACTTCCTGTACAAGGAAAAGAACCTTGAGGCCTATGCGCATTATACCCGCACATGGAATAAGATTGAATTAAGTGCCGGACTGCGGATGGAGTATATGCACACATTCAGCAGGCTACTTTCCATGACAAGTCAGGATGCTGAGACAAACACCAGGAACCATCTTCGGTTGTTCCCGAATTTCAGTGCAACATACAACATCAACGGAAAGAGCAAAATCGCATTGCTCTACAGCAGAAGACAGGACAAGCCCAGGTACGAGGACCTGAACCCGTTTGAATACCTGCTCGACGAATTGTCCTATTGGAAAGGCAATCCGTTTCTCAAGCCTCAAGTGTGCAACAAGATTATGCTGTCATACACCTGGAGCAGTCTGTCATTGAACCTCCATTACAACAATCTCGATGACTATTTCACATCAATTACGGATGTATATGGAAGCGACAAGACAATCATGACGACGAAGAATATCGGAACCCAGCAACAGGTCGGGTTCGACGCCGTATTCTCCAAACGCCTCACACCTTGGTGGGACTTCAGCACAAACGTCGGACTGTACTACTTCATGAACAAACTGGACTACGAAACGTACAGACATGAGTACAGACGTCCGTCCTGTTTCTTGTCTTCAAGCAACAGCTTTCTCTTGCCGCTCGGCATCAACCTCGAAATCTCAGGGCGATTCTACTCCAAACGGCAGGGCGGAAGCTATGAGGTCTGCAGGCCGACAGGCAACGTTGACCTGGGCCTCAACAAGAGTTGGCTTGACGGCTGCCTGCGCATAGCCCTGCTGATGACGGATGTCTTCCACACTGAGCGTTGGGACAGTTATGGAACAAAAGATAACCTGATACTGTCGTCATGGGGGCATGGGGAGAGCCGCAAGATTCTGCTGCGATTGACATATGGTTTCGGAAAGCAAAGATTCGAGAAAATTGACAGGAATCTGGAGGAACTGAACAGATTATAAAAAAAAGTGAATTTATTTCTTGTAATTTAGGGGGGGGGGCAGTATATTTGTGTCATATAAACCATTAACGACATGAAAAAGTTATTATTATTCATCTGTGCCGCAATGATGATTTTCAGCTGCGGCAAGGAAGAGTCAGGAAACAAAACTGTAATCGACCCTGTAGCAAAAAAGGAAACATGGGCCAAGATTCTCAAGATGTATCCATTCCTGGACGGCTTTCCTGTATTTGACGGGGAAGTCGAGAATTGGCAGTATACTGAACTCGGCAGCATGAAGACATTGACCTTCTTCGACTACAAGTGCGACAAGTCCGTATCGACCACCTATTACGCCAAGTTCATACCTGCGGGCTTCACCAAGAGCGAAGGTGCTGAAATCTACCGGAAGACGGCGGACAAGAAGAATTACATCTTCACCGGCAGCTATGGCGGCGGCAGTTTCGCCTTAAGTTTCTCCGTTGACTCCGAATAGGACATGAAAACGGGAATCATCACCTGCGTCTTGACGGCATTGGCCCTGTCGGCAGGTATTACGTCGCACGCACACACCGTTTCCGACAAGAAGACAAAGCGTGAGAAGGAAGAGAATGTCAAAGTCAGAGTATGGCTCAATAAGGGAGAGGATAAAGTCATTGACGGTTATCTCCGTTCGGCTCTCGTCAACCGCCCCGACAACATTGAAATAAGCCTTACCGCCGACGGCACGAGGATGAGATATATCAATGAAGATGTCGATTCCCTGCTTCTTGACGGTTCGGACAAATATGTGAAGAGGCTGGTCAAGATGTACGGAGCATTGGGCGGCCCGGCAAGTGTCGAATGGGTGCGTGAGGAATACCGGGGCAAAGGCATTGACCTGTACTCTCTTTTCACCGTTGAAGCCGAAAGGACGGGAAGGAACATCACGGTCGTGAGACCGGTCCGTTCGTGGTACCTTAGCATTGCCGGGGACATGGCCATAATGGTCGGGTCTGATACCCGCAACAGCATCTTTGACAGGGCTGATCCGCCGATGTCCGGGGCAATGCTGAACAAGTATTTCGGAAAGATATATGACTATCCGGAATTTGCCGCAAGGATACGGGAGGGCGAATTCAGCACGTTCATGGATGTCATCCATGCGTGGGAATCATCTTACGGAGGCACTGCTCTCCGCGTGGATGGGAAGCTCAAGGACGGGCAGGTCGGTGTCCAGGGAGGAATCGCCTCTTCCGACGCCAACAAGAACGTGGACTGGAAGCGTACCAAATCTGAGATAGTGTTCCCGAAATACACGAGGACAATCCAGGTCGGCGCCTCCCCTGTGATCGCGGAGTGGACAAAGGTGATGAAGCATGCCACTGACGGCTCCAAATCCTCATTCAAGATGGCTGTCCCTCCGATAATGATATATTCGGACATCTGCTTCCTTGATTTCGGACGTTTCGGAAGCCTTGGCTGGTCAATAGGAGGCGAATACTCCCGCTACAGCTACAACTGGATGCTGGACAACGGCTATGGCGACAAGCAGCAGGACACGTACTGCAACAGAGTTGACCTTGCAGCAGGTCTCAGTTACCACATAACGCTATGCAGCCGTCTCGAACTCTACGCGAGGGCGATGATCGATGCAGGACTGATCGGAGAACACACCACTGACCACGAAAGCGGAGAGAAGGCCAGTTCCACATTCAACAAGATGGACACGAAGATGGGCATACTGGCCACTGCCGGACTCCGCTGGTACTTCTGCAACAAGGCCGGGCTCTGGGTGGAGGGCGGCCATGACGCAGGCTACGTGTCGGCAGGATTGTCATTCAAGTTCTGATGAGGTGGCGGGACGAATTCTCGCCTGACTTCATAACGAATTTATATAATACAGCGTGGAATTCAGGACATTTTCTGTCCGCAATTCCACGCTGTATTAAAATATTGTTCGGTTCACTTGAGGATCTTGAGTAATCAAGAGCCCAGTCTGTTTTAGAATCAGTTCGCCATCAGAACTTCTGCATAGTCGTTTGCTGAATTCGGCAAAGTGATATGGGATAGAGATTTCGTGTCGTTCCAAGCAAGATCATAGATTTGCAAGCCATTGGATGTCTCCGAAACGTTCAGAAGAATGTGGCCAGGCTTTTCAGAATTCGACGTGGCGGATATTATCTGGCCGATTTTGCAGGTGTAAATGGCTTTGCCGATAGTTCCGTTTTCAGGATTGACCAGGCGGAACAGACTCAACCCTCCGCATGTGACAATATAGCCGGCATCACTGCCCGCCCTGAACGGAATCAATGATTCGGCTGCGATATCCTCCATTATGTGGAAGCCCTCTTTGTCCAGCATGACCGCAGTCCAGTTGCCATCACCCTTGTTTGCAGAAAGAAGATATGAAGTGGATTCTTCCGTTCCGATGGACACTCCTGGATAGTTTCCGAAATATTCAGGCTTCAGGCCATCTGGCATGGCAAATGTCGGCTGCACAGGTCCAGGAGCGTCCGACTTTGTCATATAGTCGGCTCCGATTTCAATCGGCAATGTCTGCAAGGTGCAGATTCCATCATGACATACGACAGCCACGGCGGCATTTGACGGAGTCAGGAATAATGCCATGACACCAATAGCGAGAGTCTTGGCCTCGCCGGTGAAGAAATCGACACATACGGCTGTCCGGTGCCCGTCCTTCCCGGAGATGCCACAAAGCCCATATGATCGCGGAACATTGATGACTGAATGGAGATTCTCAGGCAGTACAACCTCAAGGGATTTCTGGCAGGCATTGTTCATGCCAAGCATGAATCCGTCAATTTTGCCGGACACATGGCTGACTCCATAGAGTCTCAATTCCTTCGGCGACTGTCCGTCCGTGATTCTCAATAATCCGATTCTCTGCAGCTTTCCCTCACGCATTACGCTGACTTCCACATCCGCTGCCGGATACCTATATGGAAGGACGGCGGTTATGCCGACTGGCGTCACATCTTGTTTCTTTGCATAGATACCGGACACCTTACCTACAGGAATAGTTGCGTCACCGGTCTTCCAAGTAAATGTAAGCATGACATTGTCCGTCTGTTGGCAGCCTATGCCATGAAGATGAAAGGCATCGCCAGGCGAAAGTGTCTGCCCATCCTCCTCAAGTCTTGCGTCCTGTATGAAAACGACATTATCTACAGGCGTGAATGCTTCTCTGTTGCAGGAACAGGCTGCCGTCATCACGGTAAGCCAAACAGCAAGTGTCTTACGTAGCTCCATTACAAATTATTTTAGAAAGGTAATATACGTCCATTCAGTCCTTGATTGCGATATAGCCGCTCTCGTCAATCATATCCGCACCACTTTTCGTAAAGATGAACTGGAAAAGTTTGTGTGCTATACTCTCTTGGCTTTCCGTCTCGCGGATTGCAGCATAGATGCTTGATACAAAAGGGTAGGTATTATTTTTCAGAGACTCTTTGCTCGGTACGACGCTATCGATGGACAACATATTCACTTTCATCAAATCACGAACCATCGCCGTGCAATAGAAGAATGGTGTGTAGCCGATGCCGTATTCATCCATCTCTATCTGCAAATATGGCGATGCCATTTGTGAACCAATGATTTCAGGCATATAAGTACCGTCAATCATAGTCAGCCCAGCCATTACAAGGGTCTCCATTTTTTCCTGGCTTCCGGAATCAGTATCACGGATATAAGGAGTGATGGTGTGGTCAACGCCGCCGACCTCTTTCCAGTTGGTTATCTCGCCAGTGTAAATCTTCCGCACTTGATCCGAACTCAGATTCCTGACTGGATTCTTGGGATTGACGATGAACACCAACGCGTCGATGGCCACGGGCTTGGTTATGATTTTGATTCCCACGTCATTAGCTGATTTCAATTCATTCCTTGAAATATCTCGGCTTGCGATTATCATGTCTGTCTTAGACTCGATAAGGTTCTCATACGCTCCATGAGTACCACTACAAAGATTCTTTTCCAAATAATCTTTGTAGGAGAAAGATGACTTCGTTCCATTAAAGTCGGGCTTAATGATATATGTCGTGCCGCTCAGCCAGTCCTCCTCCCACTTGTATGGTACGCCAAGCACTTTATATGCCACGAGGTCCCGGACCGGCCGTGTGCTTGTCGAGCAGTCGGTAAGCGGCCAGTCTTCAAATTTGACATCCCACCCTGAGGTCCGCCGCTCAGATTTAGCACAAGATGATATTGTCAAAGCAGCAGATAAGCAGGCTATTCCGAATAATCCGTAAAGTTTCATAGCAGTTTGCATTTAAGTGTCCTTGTTATTTACAACTACATTTTCTAGCATGTGTCTTATAGACAAAATTAAACTTTTTAGCACATAAAACAACTATTGTGCTACATTTTCTTGCACTTAATTGTGCAGCATAGACAGATCGATTCTATGGTTCGGTAGCATAGAACTTGCCGGCAATCCACATCAGAAAGAGGACAGCGTCATGCGCGCCTTTATGCCAGAAGTGGCTTCTGAAATGCTGGTATATTTGATTGAATGACTAATGAATCTTTCGCTCGAAATAAATCTTATTTTATCTCATTTTGTCCGGCCAAACGCCAATCTACCGGACATTTTGTCTCTTTCGGCTCATTTGTCCGGCCAAACGCCAATCCACCGGATGTTTTGTCATTTTCGGCTATAATAGAGTCGACTAAAATCATGAAAATACACCGCGGCGGAAGGGTCTATACGAAGGCGACAGTCGCAAATGAGCTCTGACAGGGCGGCGGAAGAGTTTTATAAAACCAATGTGAGCGTTGGCGGGACGCGGCCATGGAGTGTTTTGTAACTCACTGATAATCAGATGCTAATTTAGATATAGCGTGGAAACGCAGGCTTTTTTTTGTCGCGTTTCCACGCTGTATTTTATAACTTATTGAGAATCAGCGCCTCCAAAAATCAAACGTGGCTGCGTCCCGCCGGCGATTTTACAGGGATGATATTTATTCGTATCTTGCCGAATAAAATTCACGCACTCTGAAACAATAAACAAAATGAATAAAGCAAAACTCGACCAGGTTTTCAGCCTGAACAGTAGTGACGAAGTCTTTTCTTTCATGAAAGACTATGCATATAAGAATCAAGATTTAAGTGACGCCCTAATTCGGCACTTTCTTCCTGACGACATTGACTTGGATTCTCTTAGGAACGAGGTCAGGAATATCATATATTCCGTTGATGAGAGCGGAGACAGATGGGGGCCATCACTAAACTGGTATCAGATAGCCGACCAATTGGGGCGAATGATGGATAAGGCCAGATATTATGATCGCGAAGGAGAATTTGATGCAGCGGCGTCAATTGCGTCCGAGGTAATCCTCTTTGTTGGAAAGTATTATTCTGATGATCGAGTATACGAATGTGAAGGTTTCGATGGATATGATTTCGAGACCAGGAGTGCAGCAGATATGCTCATACCGTTAATCGAATCTAAAGTGCTGGATATCAATACCATCAGGAGGATATCTAATGACATTGACAAGGTATTAGGAACAACTGCATTTCAGGACGGAGGATATTGCCTTGCAGATTTGAGTGAGCTGCAGAGTGTTCTTGAGGGCGTTTTCGATAATTTTGACGAACATTTGGCTTCACTTGATAAGATTATAGACAATGCAGGGCGAGCTGTCTATTATAGAAATCGCTGGTTGTTCAGAAAAGTAGCATACCTGAACTATAAAGAGAAGTATGATGCTGCACAGAAGACAATAGATGATAACTTTTTCGTACCGGAACTATCCAAAATGCGGATTGACTCCCAAGTATTCCACGGACAAATTGAAGAGGCTATTGAATCGCTGGACAGAGCAATAGAATGTACGGAAGACTCTTCGTATGTGCACAGCTGTCATGAAAGAAAGATGGAACTGCTTGAAACAACAGGAGACACATCGAGGCTGGCAGAAGAACTTGAGTATCTGATTCTGAACAGCTATTCTTCAGAATATGAATATTATCTTCAGTTAAAACACGTTCTGGAACAGTTACCTGCCAATTCTCCAAACCGGTTACACACCATCATTGAAAAGTTGGTCGATAAGAGCCGTTTTCATAGTCAAAAGGATACCGCCAGAATATGTGCAGAAGAGAACATGATTCCACAACTGGCCGAGTGCTTGTCTTGGAATAATGACTACAACGATGAATGTTATATGGTTTTGGCTGAATATGGCAAACTGTTGGATTCTTCCACGAGGCGTAAGATCGTTGAAGAGCATATTGACCACATCCGAACGAGAGCCATCCCGACAGATAGCCGTAGATATTGTTATATCGTCAGCAGTATGAAAGCCCTACGGGATTCGTGCAGTGAAGGGCAAGCTGCTGTGACTAAACTAATTGAAGAATTCAGGACACAATATAGTCGAAGACCATCAATGATGAGAGAGCTGAATAAACTTCGTTGAGTGAGTTGGCAGAAGTCACTACAAAATTCCCGATTTTACTCATACAAAACTCAGAATAATTCCCGATTTTGCGCCTTGAAAACGCGTAATTTTTCCTAAAGAATTTTGTATGTGCTTGATTTTTATTACATTTGCATAAAATGTAAAAATACTATGCTTTTCAGGAAATTTGCATCGCACATAGAGGCTTTTTTGCGGTATGAACCACACAAAATACTTTTGATAAATGGCGCTCGGCAGATTGGCAAGTCCTATCTGATACGTCATATCTGCAAAGGGATGTTTCGCAACTATATTGAACTCAACCTCAAGGAAGATAAGGAGGGTATTGGTTTGCTGGCTGATGTCCGCAGCACTGATGACTTTTATATACAACTCGGTGCGATTGCAGGGGAACGACTTGGTGACGTATCTGACACGATTGTATTCCTTGATGAAATTCAAAGTTATCCGCATCTGATGACCATGCTGAAATTTCTGAATGAGGAGGGACGATACCGGTATATTGCCAGCGGTTCGGAGTTGGGCATAGCATTGGCACAGACTCCGTCAATACCGATAGGTAGCATTGCCATCGAGCAAATGTTTCCGCTCGACTTTGAAGAATTTCTACTTGCCTCCGGATGTGGTAAAGAGACTATTGATAGCATTAGAGGCTGTTTTCTCAGGAGAGAGACTCTAAATGATTCTCTGCATGCTTATATGTTGCGTCAGTTCAAGATATATCTGCTTACCGGAGGGATGCCGGATGCTGTCAACAAGTTTCTGGAAACACGAAACATTGCCCTTGTTCGCAAGATACAGAACGACATCCATGAACTGTACAAGCTAGACGCTTCCCAATATGATTCTGAAAAGAAACTCGTGATTCGGAATATTTATAATCTCATTCCGTCGAATATGGAGAACAAGAGGAAGCGCGTTGTCGTAAAGAAAATTGAAAACACAGCCGGGCATAAGCAGTTCAGTGATTATGCGGATGAATTTGAATATCTGACCAACTCTGGTGTCGCGCTTGCCGTTAAAGCTATCAGTAATCCGAAATTCCCGTTGAAAGAATCGGAGAGCAAAAATCTGTTGAAACTATACCTCAGCGATGTCGGGCTGCTTACAGGACTTCTTTACAAGAATAACATCAATGCCGTGCTCGGCGATGAGCGCAGCATTAACCTGGGTTCAGTCTATGAATCTGTCGTGGCGCAAGAACTCCATGCGCATGGGTGCGAGCTTCACTATTACGACAATAAGCAGCGCGGGGAGGTGGATTTCCTCATTGACGACTACGATAGTCTGTCCGTTCTTCCGATTGAGGTCAAGTCGGGAAAGGATTATAAGGTTCACAGCGCTCTCGATAATTTCATGAAGACTCCCGACTACAATGTCAAGAATGCCGTCGTGCTCCACAGCGGTCAGAAAGTATATCAAGAGAACGGCATCACATATCTCCCAATTTATTATGTGATGTTCTTGACAGGTGATTCCTCAGATTCCGCCGACATTGTCATACCGGAAATCGAGCCCCCGAAATTGTGATTTAAGAGTGGGATTGTCATTTAATATTTTCTCATAAAATATAAACTTTAGCACCAAATCAAGCATTAGAACAATGACCTACGCGGAATTATTGGCGGACAATCAGCGCTTGCGGAAACGAATCATAGAATTGGAACAAGAGAATGCCAGACTTAAAGGGCGGTATGAGCCATTGCAGCCCGAATCGAAGTCTCCGACGCTTGAAAGTCATAAGTCATTGACAGAAGAAGAGAAAGAAATTGAACTGCGTCGGAGGGTAAATCTTTTTCGGTCATTGTTCCGAGGGCGAGAAGATGTATATGCCCAAAGATTTGTGACAAAAGACGGAAAAAGAGGTTATCAGCCAGTTTGTCGCAACCGCTGGTCGATTGAGTGCAAAGCACATAAATACAAATGTGAAGGATGTGCCCACAGAGATTTGGTGCCATTGGATGATGCTGTCATCAGACGCCATCTGCATAAAGGAGCAAAAGAAACTGACATTATAGGTCTATTCCCGATAATGGAGGACAACACCTGCTTCTTTCTTTGCGCAGATTTCGATGACAAGAACTGCCGGCATGGATATAAAGATGATGTGTTGTCTTATGTCGGCGTATGTAACGACTGGAACATTCCGGTTTATATAGAACGTTCGCGTTCCGGAAATGGTGCTCACTTATGGATATTCTTCAGCGAGCCTGTTTCTGCAGCATTGGCACGTAAACTTGGATTCGCAATTCTTGGATCAGCGATGGAGAGAAACGTCCAGTTGGACATGAAGTCCTACGACCGTTTCTTTCCGAACCAGGACTTTGTTCCAAATGGCGGTTTTGGCAATCTTGTAGCCCTACCGCTTCAAGGCGACGCCAAGCACAAAGGCAACAGTTTATTTACGGACAAGAATTTTGAAGTTTACAAGAGTCAATGGGCTTTCCTGTCTTCTGTCAGAAAGTTATCCGGACATGAGGTGTCGGCATTACTCGCTCAGCACAATAGCCGATTGGAGCTTTCGTCCTCGTCGGACACCAAGCCATGGGAGACACCGCAACCGGATAAAATATCGTTCGAAGATTTCAATGGCCCAATCAAGCTGATCCGGGCTAATGGAATATATGTGCCTTTGAAGTCGGTGTCAGCTAAAGTCATACGCTATCTCAAAGGGTTGGCCTCTTTCAAAAATCGTAAATACTACGATTTGATGAAGGCAATTTTTCTGCATGGGATGAAGAGGATAAGACAAATCCAGGTCGCAAAATAGACGTGGAGTTCGTTGGTCAATTGAGACCGGAGCAGGAAGACGCCGTTCAAAAGATGCTTGCTGAAAACAACGGCGTACTCGCTGCGACTACTGCGTTCGGCAAAACCATAGCCGCCATCGGCATGATTGCTCGAAGGAAAGTGAACACATTGATATTGGTGCATTCCAGAGCGTTGCTGGAGCAATGGAAGAATGCTTGCGAGCATTTTCTTGCCATAAATGAACCTGAGCCTGAAATGATGGAAGCACATAGACGAAAAAAGTCTAATTCCCCTATTGGTATTTTGGATGGAAGTCAGAATAATCTGCGCGGAATCATTGACATTGCTGTCTTCAATTCTGCTCTGACAGATACTGGCGTAAAGCCGTTTGTAAGAGATTACGGAATGGTCATTGCCGATGAGTGTCACCATACGGCGGCACTGGGGTATGAGCGCGTACTGAAGTTTGTCAATGCAAAGTATGTGTATGGTCTCTCAGCCTCTCCAACACGACAGGACGGAATGACTCCGATTGTGTTTATGCAATGTGGCCCAATAAGATATCACTTCAATGCTAAGATTCAGATGGCCAGACAATCTTTCACGCGAGTGCTGATTCCAAGATTCACTGCTTATCGGGCATTGGAGGAAAAGCCCGTATTACAGCACCTTGGCGATTTGGCTAAAGATCGGGCGCGTAATGAAATGATTGTCAATGATATTGTCAATGAGTTGAAGCATGACCGCACACCAGTTGTCCTGACAAAACTGAAGGAACATATTCTTCTATTGGCTGATATGCTAAAACCTCACTGCAAGAATATCATCGTATTGATGGGAACAGCATCTGTCAAAGAGAGACGCCTGGCAATGGAACGATTGGAAAGCATTCATCCAGATGAACCTATGGTCATAGTAGCGACAGGAAAATTCGTAGGTGAGGGTTTCAACTATCCTCGATTGGATACATTGTTTATCGCCCTGCCGGTGTCATACCCAAATATTGTTCAGCAATATACCGGTAGATTGCATCGTGATTATCAGGGCAAGACGGAAGTGCGCGTGTATGATTATATAGATATTCACGTGCCTACTTTAGCGAATATGTACGGCAGAAGATTGAAGTGTTACGCTCCGATAGGATATGCTCAACAAGTTGATGATGCTCTAGCATCCAATCCGCAGGATATCATATTCGGCCCATCTGATTTCCTACAGGACTTGGTGTCGGATATAGAGAATGCGAAATCCTCGGTAGTGCTTTCATGCAACACCCTGCAGTATATGAAAGCGTCATTGGCTAAGGCGCTGCAAAGTCTTGGCTCTCGTGGCATTGACTGCATAATCACCATTCATAAAAATTCCGTACGGGACAATGATTTTATACAGTCAGGGATAAAAGTTGTACTGCACTCCTCCAGACACATCCGCGCCGCAATTATAGACAGATCGATTCTATGGTTCGGCAGCATAGAGCTTGCCGGCAATCTACACCAGAAAGAGGACAGCGTCATGCGCGCCTTTATGCCAGAAGTGGCTTCTGAGATGCTGGGATATTTGATTGATGACGAATGAATCTTTCGCTATTTTAAAATCTCCCAATATCCCCCCTTTTTCCCGACTCGACGAATTTTTCCTTCTGATTTCAAATATTTTATATGATATCTCACACCATCCTGCGATAAATGGCAAATTGCGGACAACTCTTCTATGGTTATTGACGGTGAGTGCTGCATTGCACGAAGAATCACCTCTTTAACGCCCTGATATGTTTTATCGGTAGTTTTATCGGTAGTTTTATCGGTAGTTTTATCGGTAGTCGCAGGATTGTTCCGGTAGTAAGTGACAGTAGAGTAGGCAATTTCGCTACTGAATGTCACATCCATACCAGTCAAACTTTTCCATTTGCGAATCTTATCGATTCCATAGCCAGCGTTTTCACCAAGTTTTGCTGCTCTAAACAATTTGATGATTGCAGGATTTCGCGGCTGAGAAATAGTTTCAGAGAGCAAACGATCAATAGGGATATGGAAACTGCCCGGATTTTGCAATTCAATTCTGTCTGTATAGACCCTTATAGTCGGATGCATTGGACTGAAATAATCCGAATGCGCCAAGAAGTTTACCAGACCCTCCTTCAAAGCATATAGCTGTGATTCATCTTCAGGTGACACACCTTCAGGTGTCGTAGTGAAAGGATTATCCGTATAAAGCCTAAATCTCTGAATGATAACTTTGTAATACTCCCAGAGATTCTCTTGCTCTTGCATCCTAAAAGTATAACGCTGTGACGCATCGTTGTAAGAAGTCCCTGGAATCTCTATATAATCAACCCAGAAACTAGGGAGTACTCGATGGATACTGTCTAGCTTTCCGAGCATCAGCAGACCACCGACACTCAATTCCGATCCTCCTCTTGCATAAATCCCTGTTTTGCTACAAAAAGTATTGTCATCGGCATCTGCATAAGGATAACTTTCATTGAAAAGTTTGATATGGCGTCTGAACGTATCGAAAGAACCCGGATCAATATCTTCGAAAGACGTACCGGCAGCTGATTCATCTGACCTAATACCAAAGGCCTGATCGCGCAACATTGCATTGACCTCCATTTCTGTTGCGCGTCTGTCTCCTGAACCGGAGCGAATGAAGGTATTTGTTATACCCGTATACCAGACTGGTTTGAAAGGTGAAGATGGAATATAAAAAGCTAAAACAGTCTTGCCTTCAATGGAATATTTCTTGGATATAGGAAGAATCGGATGATTCATTTTATTTCCAGACCTAAGAGTATTAAGAAAGTCGGATTCAATTTTTTCTCCGTTATTTACGCCTTCCACCTCGAATTTCTTCCCATTCTGAACAACACCGAATACAATCCACCCTCCAGATCCATTCGAAAACGCACTTACACTCTCCCAAATATTTTTAGGAAGTTCTCTACTTGCACTCTTTACCTCAAAGTCTTCCCACTCAATATCTTGAAGCCGACTTAGCAATTCATCTTTCGTCATATCCTAACCATTTTTAGTCTATTACAAAATTAGTCATATTTCTTAAATAACGACTAAATTTCACTTTGTGTTGCAAGGCATTTTCTCAAAAACCGTCCTTTTTTTTTCTTAAGGTAACTCTTAAGGTAACTGGTAAGATAACTTTGATTTGCATAGGATGCAATTGAATGCGGTCTAGTGCGATTCAACGTAAAGCGGCCCATCTAAAGACTTACCTTAGATGAGCCTCCTAAATTATTACCGCTTAGCTACTTAACTACTAATACTCCTCCTCGTTAAAGAAAAGGACAAAACCCTCCACAGGCCATTCGGAGGCCGTTTTTGAGGATTCCGAAAGATTTTAAGGCAGATTTCAATGTTCTTATATGCCGTCAGATACCAGTCGTGGTTTCTTCCTAAAATCCGCTGTAAATGTCTTCGCTTCTTTGTCGCAAAAGTACAAAAACATATGGAAAAACCAATACTTTTGGTGGCATTTGATACGCTAGGCAGTTTTTTAGTAATTATAATTATTCTAAAAACGCGCTTTTTTAGAAATATTGAAGATACCATCATAGCCAATCATATTTCAGCCAGAGACATCGTTTCGCACTCAAATTTTCGATTTGAAAAACGAAGACAAAGAATCTGCCTGATTGGCCCTCGTTATCTCAAGCTTTTTTCCAATGCCAGAATCAAATTGAAAATACCGGATGAGGGATTTTCAAGATTTTTCAACCTCCGCGCACGTTCTGTCGCTTCAAGCCGATTCTTCCACAAGAAAGCTTTTTGAGTGTCCGTCAATGCCGCCTTTTCATAACCCGCCCAGCAATCGTCTATTTTCAACAATTCGCTATAGGCTTCTGCAGTTGAAATTTTTGTCCTCCAATCCTTTCCATGGAGAAGAAACCAAAACTCAATGGCCGGATTGCTGAGCAATTTGTACGCCCTACAGTCTTTTATTCTTTCATTGACGACAGGTACATCCATATCATACATGAGAAAGACGAGAATCTTGTCGGTCTTCAATATTTTCGTTCCATCAATCACAAAATTTATATCCTAACACAGGTACCAGAAATTATTCCACCAAATCTTCTTCATCCGTGACCTTCCCAGAAAGTCCACTGCGAATAAAACCACGCAACTTTTCATAAATTTTGCGTGAACTTTCCTGCAAGTTTCTTATATTTGTGCAGAATAAATGCCGCAATATATTATGCAGACACTTTACGAACAATTCCATCAACTTCTGGAACTGACACCCATGAACTTTTTCCGGGAGCAGCACGACACCATAAACTGGGATGTCCGCATCCTGGGCATCCTAGGCCAGAAAGGTGTCGGTAAATCCACTCTCATCCTACAACACATCAAGAGAACCGGGAACAAGAATGAGTCCCTTTACGTGATTGCAGATGATATCTACTTCAGTGCACACACTCTTCTTGATACTGCCAAGAGCTTCTTCGCCCGTGGCGGGAAATATCTGTATATAGACGAAATTCATAAATATCCGGGCTGGAGTCAGGAGGTCAAGAACATCTACGATAGCCTGCCGCTGCTCCATGTCGTATATTCCGGCAGTTCAATATTGGATCTTAAAGAAGGGGGTGCAGACCTTAGTCGCCGCGTCATCGAGTACCATCTTCCTGTCTGGTCATTCCGCGAATACTTGAACTTGCGCAATGGCTGGTCATTAAAACCTGCCAGTTTGGAAGATGTATTGCAAGGGAAAGTTGATTTTCCGTACGGAGCTGAACGACCGTTGAAATACTTCGAAGAATATATGAGAAAGGGCTGCTATCCTTTTTTTCAGGAACCGGAATTCGAAACTCGTATGAGACAAGTCATCAACACTACCGTTGAAGTCGATATTCCCAAATACGCCAGGATGACCATCGCCGCCACGCAGAAGCTCAAGAAATTCATGTACTACATTTCCAAGAGCGTCCCTGTCAAGATTAATTTCTCGGATATGGCAAGAGACTTGGAATTAAGTCGCGACGAACTTCCCAAGTATCTGGAATATCTGGAAAAAGCCGAACTTGTTTCCGTCCTGCGTATGAAGGCCAACGGGGACGCAATTCTCCGCAAAATGGACAAGCTTTATCTCCAGAATTCCAATATGTCCTATGTCCTTTCGGGCGAAAATCCGGACACGGGGAATGCCCGAGAGACTATCTTTTATTGTTGGACAAAGCAGAAGTACGATACGGTAGAATCTCCTGTTTCAGATTTTGAGATTGACGGAAAGACTTTCGAAGTTGGCGGACGCAACAAAGGAAAGAAACAAATATCCAATTTGGAAGACGCATATGTGGTCAAGGATACAATAGAATATGTGTTTGACAATCAAGTACCACTATGGATGTTCGGATTCCTTTATTGACAAAGAAGTCGTAACGAGATAAGAGAAAATAGGGACATTTAACTTGCGACAGGCTCCTAATGCTGCCCGGAACTATTACCGGACCTATTGTTGTTCAGCAATAAAAACATATCTTTGCTTATTGGAAAGCATCCATAACCAGAATGACAGAAAAAGATAATGGCAAAGAGCAAAATAGACTTTATACTACTTCTCCTTGCGACTCTCTGCTGTTCAATGGCTCACGCACAAAAGCAAGTTTCTGCAGAACTGAGAGATTCCACTGAGAGCGGAAGCGACATCATAAAGATAGTTGGAAATCACTCCAGCAAAGGAGCGGTCAATAACGCCCTTGACATATTGAGCGGTCAGGCAGCCGGTGTCAACGTGACATCCAACGGTCTGGACCGGATGGCTATGCTCAATAGCGTGCGGGTGCGTGGTACGACATCCATTATCGGTGGCAATGATCCCTTGGTGCTGATTGACGGGGTCACTTCTGACGTGCTCACCCTTTCAACCATCTACCCTGCAGACATCGAGAGTTTCCGGATATTGAAGAATGCCACAGAGACAGCAATGTACGGTTCACGTGGAGCGTCAGGTGTAATTGAAGTCAAAACGAAAAAAGGAACAGGACGTGGTTTTCAGATATCCTATGAAGGAAATGTAGGTTTCGAGCGGATGTACAAACATCTGGAAATGCTCAATTCCACAGAATATGTTGCCACCGCAAAGGCTTTGGGCGTCTATTGCAATAACGGAGGGTTCAACACGGACACTTATAAGGTCATTACCCGCACAGGACTTGTGAATAATCACTATCTCGCATTCAGCGGGGGCACACCTCAGTCAAACTATCGTGCCTCATTCGGCTTGATGGACCACAACACAATCATCAAGAAGATGGACTATGGCGTTTTTGTCGCAAAAGTTGACGTGACCCAGAAAGCCTTCAACAATAGACTTACCGGAGAATTCGGAGTATTCGGATCGTCGTTCAAGAACCATGACATCTTTGACACGCAGATGCTGTTCTATTCCGCAGCATGCCAGAATCCGACTTTCCCTGCCGGAACTGACGAACATGGGAACTGGCTAAAAAACGAGTCTGCAACGCACATCAACCCGCCAGGAATAGTGCTTGAAGAGAAAAACGACTCCAAGGATTTGAACTTTGATGCCCACATTAAGCTGAGCTATGATATCAATACTGACTGGCGGGTCTCCGCCTTCGGTTCCTACCTCTACGGTTCTACCGAGAACGGGCAATTCTGCCCGACATGGGTATGGGCACAAGGCAACGTGTACCGTGGCGAGTTCAAGAAAGAGGAGTGGCTCGGCAATGTATCTCTGGATTTCAATAAGCAGTTCGGCTCACATAAGGTCTCTGCCGGAGTAAGCGGCGAATACCGCAAGCTGCAAAAGACGGCTTTCTGGGTATATGCCAAGGGCATACCCACAAATAACTTTCATTACGACAATCTGGGCGCGGCTGCTGTCAGACCATATGGTGGAACGGAAAGCACTTATGAAGACCAATCTCTGGCTTCGTTAATGGGGAGCATCACATATAGTCTGCTTGACAGATACACTTTGGCGTTGAATGCACGCGGTGACGGATCGTCTATGGTAGGCGCCAGCAACACATGGGGATTCTTCCCTTCCATATCATTTACATGGGATTTGAAAAAGGAAAGGTTTCTCATCAATGTAAAGCCGCTGTCCATGCTCAAACTCCGTGCTGGCGCAGGACAGGCAGGCAACCTTGGAGGCATCTCTGCATATACCACCATGAACACCGTAAGGCAGACCGGCATTGTCCCTATCAATAGTTCGCCGACAGTAACACTTGGCATGGTGAGAAACAACAATCCCGATTTAAAGTGGGAAACGAAGACGACATTCAATATCGGTGCGGACATGGGGCTCTTTGCCAACGGTCTTATACTTACGGCGGAGTATTACTTTTCCAAGACTACCGACATGCTCTATGCCTACGAAGTTCCGGTTCCGCCATTTGCATACAACACATTGCTCGCAAACATCGGTTCCATGTCAAACAGCGGATTGGAATTCGGCCTGTCCGGACAGCCGATAAGAAAGAAAGACATAGAACTTAACGTTAATATGAACCTGTCGTTTCAAAGCAACAGACTAATCTCGCTGAGTGGAAAGTACAAAGGAATGAGCATGTCCGCGGCAAATGTCACCGCCATCGGGGCCTTGGACGGAGCGGGACAGAACGGCGGCGACAACAATGTGGTTTATCAGATAGTCGGACAGCCACTTGGCGTTTTCTATCTGCCACATTGCAAGGGACTCGTAAAAAATGAGAACGGCAGTTATTTCTACGACATAGAGGATCTGGATCATAACGGCAAGGTCGACATAAGCGACGGCGGCGACCGGTACGTCGCAGGACAAGCCACACCAAAGGTAATCCTCGGCTCAAACATCAGTTTCAGATACAAGAATTTCTATGTCTCCATACAGATGAACGGAGCATTCGGGCACAAGATCTTCAATGGAACGGGATTATCATTTACAAGTATGGCTTGCTTCCCGGACTACAATGTGCTTAAGGATGCCCCTCAGAAGAACATCGTAGATCAGAGAGTCTCCGACTATTGGCTTGAAAAAGGTGACTATCTGAACTTTGAGCATTTGACATTAGGATATGACGTGCCCTTGAAAAGCAAGACGTTACGTTCATTGCGCATATCCGGCAACGTAAGCAACCTTGGAACAATTACGGGCTACAGAGGTTTGACGCCAATGATAAACAGCTACGTGGTGAACAGTACTATGGGTATTGATGACAAACGTAACTATCCTCTGTTCCGCACATATTCGTTGGGGTTGAGCATACAGTTTTAATACGGAAAAAGCATGAAGAAGATTATTGAATACATATTGGCAGTACCGTTGATGCTTTGCTTCTGCAGCTGTCTGGATGAACATCCAAAAGACCAGCTGGACCAAGAGGAAATATACAACAACGCAGATAATATATACAAAAATGCAGTAGCTTCCCTGTACAACTACATTGGGAGCAATCAGGAGTCCGAAGGACTTCAGGGGACCTGTAGGGGCATCTACGACTACAATACATTGACAACAGATGAGGCAATGATTCCTATCCGTGGTGGAGACTGGTATGATGGCGGCCTCTGGGAAAACATGTATCAGCACAACTGGAACGCCAATGATATCAGTTTATATAATGTATGGAAATACCTCTTCAAGGTAATAGTCATATCCAACCGGTCGCTTTCCGTCATTGATGACCACAAGAGTCTGCTTTCGGCTGAACAGGCCCGTGATTTCACGGCAGAGGTAAGAGCTGTGCGGGCATTGTTCTACTACTATGCGATGGATATGTTCGGACGTGTTCCTATCGTTACATCATACGACGTGAAATTGGAGCAGGTAACGCAAAGCGAGAGACGCGAGGTCTTCGATTTTATTTTCAATGAACTGAGGGATGTCGCGCCGTTGCTTGCTGACGAACATTCCAACAAGGAGGGTGACTACTACGGACGAGTGACACGACCTGTAGTCAACTTTTTGCTTGCAAAACTGGCGCTTAATGCTGAAATATACACCGATGACAACTGGACAGACGGAAAGCGCTTTGATGGCAATGACATCTTCTTTAATGTGAATGGAGAGAAGATGAACGCTTGGAGTACCTGCATTTGGTATTGCGGGCAACTTGACAAAGAAGGGTATCAGCTGGAAAGCGATTACGCCTCGAACTTCGCTGTTCACAACGAATACTCCATGGAGAACATTTTCACCATACCATTGGACAAGAACTTATATTTGAACGAATACCACTATCTTTTCCGCTCACGCCACTACAAACATGGCGGGGCATATGGCGGTTCATCCGAAAATGGAACATGTGCGACTATCTCAACCGTCAAGGCTTTCGGTTACGGAACAGACCATGTCGACAATAGATTCAAGACAAACTTCTATGCAGACACCGTTTTTGTTGACGGAAAGAAGATATATCTGGACAACGGAAAGCCATTGGTGTATATGCCAATGGAATTGAAACTGAATCTTAGTGACAGTCCGTATAAGCAGACAGCAGGTGCCCGTGCCGGCAAATATGAAGTTGACAGGACCGCATATTCGGACGGCAGACAAGTTGACAACGATATAGTTCTATTCAGGTACGCCGATGCCATATTGATGAAGGCCGAGGCTAAAGTCCGTAATGGAGAAGATGGTTCAAAAGAATTGAATGCAATTAGGGACAGAGCAGGCATGCCGCATGTAAAGGCCAATTTGAGCAATATACTTAAAGAGCGGCTGTTGGAATTGGTATGGGAAGGCTGGAGACGTCAAGATCTCATCCGCTTTGGCGAATACACCAAAGCATACGACCAGAGGACTCCTCTGGAAAACGAGTTCACCGGGTTCACAACTGTTTTCCCGATACCACAAAGATGCCTGGATTTAAACAAAGGGTTAAAACAAAATCCAGGTTATCAATAGAGAGACGTAATCATCATTCCCGTATCAGAATTACGTCAGTCATCTCACTCCGCATGTCCCACGCTGCGGTAATCCCACGTGATGTATTTCTGTGTCAGCTTCTGGCGGTCGCCCAGGCTTATGTTGTTCTGACTGACCACCTCCTGCGGCCATCCGTCATTGAAATAATTTATGCGGACATATGAGTTGCACACCCCGTCCGTAGTCACCTGACTGTCAAATTCGGTATCGAGACCTTCCCGCACATCCTTTGCGGACTCCTTATCAGTGAAATACTCTATGAGATTTCCGAGCAGCACCTTTATGTCCTCTCTTGGAATATACGAATAGACATCTGCGGATATGCCGTATTCATACGTATCAGGATCAAGCCAGATGTCCGTTTTGGTATCAGAGGCGTATTCGTTTTCCGTCGCATCTTCATGGCTTTCCGTTTCGCCTATCTTGTATTGGTCTCCATGATAATTGAACAGCAATTCTATCTCTTCCGTATATCCGTCGACCAGATTGTCGGAATCTATCATTGACATCAATTTATCCGGATTAAGCCCGACAGCGCGCAGGGAATCCGCATATGGCATTTTACTGATCGCCTTCGCCAGGACTTCTTTCGCCTGTTTCCTGATATCCTTCAGATTGTAGTATTTGACAATCTTGCCGCACTGGTCGGTACGGAATCTTATAGTGGTGCCTACTGTGGCATCATTGAGAATATCCATTACCTGTCCGATAAGATTTTGGGCCTCCGATTTGATTTGGTCGTCGGAAACAAATTCAAGGAAAGTATATTCCATGTCATACCCTTTTCTGGTGGAATCCGTAACCGTAAGCATCACTTTGGCGGCGGCGCCGAGTGTCATCACCGTGTCTTTGCCGTTGACTTCCCATTGGTTGTCATGAATCCAGTAGGTCATGGTGTCCCGCTTGCTGAACCAAGCTATAACCGGAAGAATGCTGTCATCCTGTACAGTCACGTCAGAAGAGTCCTGAACTTCAGATAAACGATGATGATGTCGGGCCGGAGCAAATGACATCAATGAGACCAGGAGTCCCGAGACCATCGGAACCAACAAGAACTTTTTTACGTGTATCATATTTTCATGCATCATGTCAGAAAGCAATTTCGGGGCAAATTTAACATATTACGAAAAAAGTTATTCCCAATAAATGAAAAAATCATACATTTGCCACTCATTAACAAAACGACATGATGAAGAACCATAAATTATTCGGGGCAATCGCCTGCTCCGTCATCGCGATGACAATGTCGTCATGCGGAAAATCAGACAAGATTGAACGGTTTCCTGAGGGAACGTCAATGATAAAGATGATGGATGAGGACAACGGAGGCACCACATTGGGCAATTCCAAAGTCTATATGACATCTTCCGGAAACTTCAAGAGCAATAATCTGCCGATTCTCGACTGCGGGAAGAAGAGCGGAATAGGAGACATCGGCCTGCCTGACTTCACTAACATGGCGCCGGAAGTCGCTGTGATACCCGGACACGGCTACGTCATCTGCGATTCTGACAACGTCAAGGAATTCCCGTCGAGAAAAAAGGCAATCCGTGAGGATGCACTCATTTACAGGGCATATGTCGATTCATGGATCCAGACAGACGGAAAGAATGTCGGGGCCAATGTCTATTTCCTGCTGGGCAGCCCTCTGGAACGCGGGCAGATGCCGGAAATGGACAGCGACCTCGGGACGCTAGCCTTCGATCTGGTCAGCCATAAGTCCAATTCAATCAGCGTAAAGTTGCCTTCGGAGGACATTGAGGTTATTATCAATGACAAGACACCTCTGGCCTGCTCCACCAAAGGTAAGACATTGACATTAACATTGACAAGCGCCCCGATGTCATACGAGACCGGCACGTGGCCACTCAGCATCCGCAGCGGAAGGGTCTATACGAAGGCGACAGTCGCAATTGAGCTCTGACAGGGCGGCGGAAGAGTTTTATAAAATCAATGTGAGCGTTGGCGGGACGCGGCCACGGAGTGTTTTGTAACTCACTGATAATCAGATACCATTTTAGATATAGCGTGGAAACGCAGGCTTTTTTTGGTCGCGTTTCCACGCTGCATTTTATAACTCATTAAGAATCAGCGCCTCCAAAAATCAAACGTGGCCGCGTCCCGCCGATAAACTTCAGTGAGTTAAGCCACGTTTCCGGCGATTTTTAGCCGGTCATTTCTGTTACTTTTGAGGAAAGAGAGAGTTTCACTTTGCATATAATTGTGGTTGTCATTATATTTGTCACAAAGTAAGGATCCCTTACGTTAGAAGAAACAGCATTATGGAACACAGTGTTAAGGACAAGATAGAATGGACGGTGATATTTCTTGCCGAATTTGGAAAGCGTCACAGACTGACGCTCAAACAATCATTCAACTACTTGTTGCGATATAAAGGCATATACTTCGTGGAACAACACTACGATTATCTGCATACACAATCATTCGTGTCTGCAGTGGACGACCTTACACAGTACTGTCACAAATTGGGAGGAGGCATAGCATGAAACTATATCACGGGACCAATATTGTATTCGACAAAATTGACCTACGGAAATCAAAACCGAACAAAGACTTCGGTCAAGGTTTCTACTTATCACCTGACTATAATCAGGCGCTAAATATGGCTAATATAAAGACCGAACAACTGCAGGAAGGAGAACCGACAGTTATGGAATTCGAAGTAGAGGAAAGAGATATCCGGAGTTTGCATACACTTGTATTTGACGATTACAGCGAGAACTGGGCCGAGTTTATTCTTGCCAATCGGAACAATTCAGCCTGCACTCCAGTCCACAACTACGACATCGTGATAGGGCCTATAGCCAACGATCGTGTAGGTGTGCAACTATGGAAATACGAGAACCAGCTTATAGACATGCCTACGCTAGTATGCAAGCTGAAATATATGAAAGGAATTACCATACAGTATTTCTTTGGTACAGAAACAGCATTGTCTATACTTAAACGAGTTAAATGATGATGGATGAGAGACAATTGATGAAAGACAGCATGGTGACGAAACTCGCCATACTGCTCATAGACGACGGCAAAGCCTCGTCCATGACTGAAGCGCTGGATATCGTGATAAATTCCGAAACTTACCAGCGTCTCATTGATGACAAAGCTGCACTATATTATCAGAGTCCGCGCTATGTCTATGAGTTTTTAAAGAATGAACTTCTCACTGGAAAAGCAGAATAACAAAGATTCTTCTTATGAACCTACTGGTATATACCAGGTTAGCGCTCTGGTATATACACAGATTTTAACATCGGATGGCCGATTATAAAAAAGGGAATTATTCTCTTGTAATTCTAGGGGGGGCAGTATATTTGCACCGTAGAACCACCAACATAACAACTATGCCCCGTTTGAAATCGATTGACACGAGTGTTTTTATCATAAGGATTCTATTGTCTTGCATTGGAATGAGCCTAGCCTTATCCGCATATGCTCAAGACGGTATAAGAGGAAGAGTCTTGGACGAGCAGGGAAAAGGACTTGACGCTGCTGTCGTCATGCTGGCATCATTACCGGATAATGTATTGATGGAAACCACTATAACCGACAGCAATGGGCAGTATCTTTTTCCAGTCCACAACGGCAAGTTTCTCCTATGCATAAAGACACTTGGATATAAGGAGTTCCAGAAGGACATCACCCTTGCAGAATCTCAGACGCTTCCGGACATTCATTTGGAACCGGAGGAGATTTCATTGAAAGATGCCGTAGTCACCGCGCGGAAATCACGTCCGATGACGACTTCCGCGAATGGAAAGATTCAGATTCATGTCGCGCGATCCTACCTTACCGACGTAGGGAACGCCTTGGACGTGTTGAAGCACTCCCCCGGCATTTCCGTAAACAATAAAGGCGACATTTCTCTGGCGTCTCTGGGAGGAACAGCCATATATGTCAACGGAAGAAAGCTCATGCTGCAGGGAGACGAGTTGTCAACTTATCTCCGCACCCTCTCTTCCGAGAAGATCTCTCAAATAGAGATTTCTCATAACCCTGATGCAAGCTTCGGGGCAGATGGCTCCGGTGGTATCATAAACATTATCCTCAAAGCATCAGGGCGATCGGGCTTTTTCATAACCACATCACATGGCGTCGGTTACTGGGAAAACCTGAAACAGAATTCAGACCTCGCCATGTCGTACAATACGGACAAATGGCAATTGGGGCTGAACTACAACCACAGTCTAGGGCACTACGCGATGGATTATGGTTACGAAAAGGTCCAGAATGGGGACAAGAACATATCCGAGACGGCTGACACGGACAAGCGCAACACCTACTCGGCTGGCATTGACTTTTCCTGGCAGCCTAATCAAAAGAACAGACTTTTCATAAGCAGCACCGTAAACGTTCTCGCAGGTCCAGGAGAGACACGGACAACGACAGAAATCTATCAGGGAACGGACCTGCTGGTCAATATACTCAAAGCCCGCAACAACTATATTGAACAGAAAAATCTCCAGTACAACAACAGTCTGAGTTATCAGTACCGGCCATCATCAAATACACAAATATCATTCTCCGCGGACTGGACCCATTTTGACGGCAAAGCACGCTGCGAACAACCCAATGAGTATTTCACGACAGACGACACGCCCATCCGTTCCGATTTCTTTTACTCGGAACCTGACAAGGATATTGACATCTTTGCGCTTCTGGCAGACTACAAATACAGACCAAATGCGCAGAACGAAATACTTGCAGGTGTCAAGACAACGTTTATCGGGAGCGACAATTCATTTATCTTCAAGAAGAACGGTGTCATGGATACTGGACGTTCGAACGACTTCCTGTACAAGGAAAAGAACCTTGAGGCCTATGCGCATTATACCCGCACATGGAATAAGATTGAATTAAGTGCCGGACTGCGGATGGAGTATATGCACACATTCAGCAGGCTACTTTCCATGACAAGTCAGGATGCTGAGACAAACACCAGGAACCATCTTCGGTTGTTCCCGAATTTCAGTGCAACATACAACATCAACGGAAAGAGCAAAATCGCATTGCTCTACAGCAGAAGACAGGACAAGCCCAGGTACGAGGACCTGAACCCGTTTGAATACCTGCTCGACGAATTGTCCTATTGGAAAGGCAATCCGTTTCTCAAGCCTCAAGTGTGCAACAAGATTATGCTGTCATACACCTGGAGCAGTCTGTCATTGAACCTCCATTACAACAATCTCGATGACTATTTCACATCAATTACGGATGTATATGGAAGCGACAAGACAATCATGACGACGAAGAATATCGGAACCCAGCAACAGGTCGGGTTCGACGCCGTATTCTCCAAACGCCTCACACCTTGGTGGGACTTCAGCACAAACGTCGGACTGTACTACTTCATGAACAAACTGGACTACGAAACGTACAGACATGAGTACAGACGTCCGTCCTGTTTCTTGTCTTCAAGCAACAGCTTTCTCTTGCCGCTCGGCATCAACCTCGAAATCTCAGGGCGATTCTACTCCAAACGGCAGGGCGGAAGCTATGAGGTCTGCAGGCCGACAGGCAACGTTGACCTGGGCCTCAACAAGAGTTGGCTTGACGGCTGCCTGCGCATAGCCCTGCTGATGACGGATGTCTTCCACACTGAGCGTTGGGACAGTTATGGAACAAAAGATAACCTGATACTGTCGTCATGGGGGCATGGGGAGAGCCGCAAGATTCTGCTGCGATTGACATATGGTTTCGGAAAGCAAAGATTCGAGAAAATTGACAGGAATCTGGAGGAACTGAACAGATTATAAAAAAAAGTGAATTTATTTCTTGTAATTTAGGGGGGGGGGCAGTATATTTGTGTCATATAAACCATTAACGACATGAAAAAGTTATTATTATTCATCTGTGCCGCAATGATGATTTTCAGCTGCGGCAAGGAAGAGTCAGGAAACAAAACTGTAATCGACCCTGTAGCAAAAAAGGAAACATGGGCCAAGATTCTCAAGATGTATCCATTCCTGGACGGCTTTCCTGTATTTGACGGGGAAGTCGAGAATTGGCAGTATACTGAACTCGGCAGCATGAAGACATTGACCTTCTTCGACTACAAGTGCGACAAGTCCGTATCGACCACCTATTACGCCAAGTTCATACCTGCGGGCTTCACCAAGAGCGAAGGTGCTGAAATCTACCGGAAGACGGCGGACAAGAAGAATTACATCTTCACCGGCAGCTATGGCGGCGGCAGTTTCGCCTTAAGTTTCTCCGTTGACTCCGAATAGGACATGAAAACGGGAATCATCACCTGCGTCTTGACGGCATTGGCCCTGTCGGCAGGTATTACGTCGCACGCACACACCGTTTCCGACAAGAAGACAAAGCGTGAGAAGGAAGAGAATGTCAAAGTCAGAGTATGGCTCAATAAGGGAGAGGATAAAGTCATTGACGGTTATCTCCGTTCGGCTCTCGTCAACCGCCCCGACAACATTGAAATAAGCCTTACCGCCGACGGCACGAGGATGAGATATATCAATGAAGATGTCGATTCCCTGCTTCTTGACGGTTCGGACAAATATGTGAAGAGGCTGGTCAAGATGTACGGAGCATTGGGCGGCCCGGCAAGTGTCGAATGGGTGCGTGAGGAATACCGGGGCAAAGGCATTGACCTGTACTCTCTTTTCACCGTTGAAGCCGAAAGGACGGGAAGGAACATCACGGTCGTGAGACCGGTCCGTTCGTGGTACCTTAGCATTGCCGGGGACATGGCCATAATGGTCGGGTCTGATACCCGCAACAGCATCTTTGACAGGGCTGATCCGCCGATGTCCGGGGCAATGCTGAACAAGTATTTCGGAAAGATATATGACTATCCGGAATTTGCCGCAAGGATACGGGAGGGCGAATTCAGCACGTTCATGGATGTCATCCATGCGTGGGAATCATCTTACGGAGGCACTGCTCTCCGCGTGGATGGGAAGCTCAAGGACGGGCAGGTCGGTGTCCAGGGAGGAATCGCCTCTTCCGACGCCAACAAGAACGTGGACTGGAAGCGTACCAAATCTGAGATAGTGTTCCCGAAATACACGAGGACAATCCAGGTCGGCGCCTCCCCTGTGATCGCGGAGTGGACAAAGGTGATGAAGCATGCCACTGACGGCTCCAAATCCTCATTCAAGATGGCTGTCCCTCCGATAATGATATATTCGGACATCTGCTTCCTTGATTTCGGACGTTTCGGAAGCCTTGGCTGGTCAATAGGAGGCGAATACTCCCGCTACAGCTACAACTGGATGCTGGACAACGGCTATGGCGACAAGCAGCAGGACACGTACTGCAACAGAGTTGACCTTGCAGCAGGTCTCAGTTACCACATAACGCTATGCAGCCGTCTCGAACTCTACGCGAGGGCGATGATCGATGCAGGACTGATCGGAGAACACACCACTGACCACGAAAGCGGAGAGAAGGCCAGTTCCACATTCAACAAGATGGACACGAAGATGGGCATACTGGCCACTGCCGGACTCCGCTGGTACTTCTGCAACAAGGCCGGGCTCTGGGTGGAGGGCGGCCATGACGCAGGCTACGTGTCGGCAGGATTGTCATTCAAGTTCTGATGAGGTGGCGGGACGAATTCTCGCCTGACTTCATAACGAATTTATATAATACAGCGTGGAATTCAGGACATTTTCTGTCCGCAATTCCACGCTGTATTAAAATATTGTTCGGTTCACTTGAGGATCTTGAGTAATCAAGAGCCCAGTCTGTTTTAGAATCAGTTCGCCATCAGAACTTCTGCATAGTCGTTTGCTGAATTCGGCAAAGTGATATGGGATAGAGATTTCGTGTCGTTCCAAGCAAGATCATAGATTTGCAAGCCATTGGATGTCTCCGAAACGTTCAGAAGAATGTGGCCAGGCTTTTCAGAATTCGACGTGGCGGATATTATCTGGCCGATTTTGCAGGTGTAAATGGCTTTGCCGATAGTTCCGTTTTCAGGATTGACCAGGCGGAACAGACTCAACCCTCCGCATGTGACAATATAGCCGGCATCACTGCCCGCCCTGAACGGAATCAATGATTCGGCTGCGATATCCTCCATTATGTGGAAGCCCTCTTTGTCCAGCATGACCGCAGTCCAGTTGCCATCACCCTTGTTTGCAGAAAGAAGATATGAAGTGGATTCTTCCGTTCCGATGGACACTCCTGGATAGTTTCCGAAATATTCAGGCTTCAGGCCATCTGGCATGGCAAATGTCGGCTGCACAGGTCCAGGAGCGTCCGACTTTGTCATATAGTCGGCTCCGATTTCAATCGGCAATGTCTGCAAGGTGCAGATTCCATCATGACATACGACAGCCACGGCGGCATTTGACGGAGTCAGGAATAATGCCATGACACCAATAGCGAGAGTCTTGGCCTCGCCGGTGAAGAAATCGACACATACGGCTGTCCGGTGCCCGTCCTTCCCGGAGATGCCACAAAGCCCATATGATCGCGGAACATTGATGACTGAATGGAGATTCTCAGGCAGTACAACCTCAAGGGATTTCTGGCAGGCATTGTTCATGCCAAGCATGAATCCGTCAATTTTGCCGGACACATGGCTGACTCCATAGAGTCTCAATTCCTTCGGCGACTGTCCGTCCGTGATTCTCAATAATCCGATTCTCTGCAGCTTTCCCTCACGCATTACGCTGACTTCCACATCCGCTGCCGGATACCTATATGGAAGGACGGCGGTTATGCCGACTGGCGTCACATCTTGTTTCTTTGCATAGATACCGGACACCTTACCTACAGGAATAGTTGCGTCACCGGTCTTCCAAGTAAATGTAAGCATGACATTGTCCGTCTGTTGGCAGCCTATGCCATGAAGATGAAAGGCATCGCCAGGCGAAAGTGTCTGCCCATCCTCCTCAAGTCTTGCGTCCTGTATGAAAACGACATTATCTACAGGCGTGAATGCTTCTCTGTTGCAGGAACAGGCTGCCGTCATCACGGTAAGCCAAACAGCAAGTGTCTTACGTAGCTCCATTACAAATTATTTTAGAAAGGTAATATACGTCCATTCAGTCCTTGATTGCGATATAGCCGCTCTCGTCAATCATATCCGCACCACTTTTCGTAAAGATGAACTGGAAAAGTTTGTGTGCTATACTCTCTTGGCTTTCCGTCTCGCGGATTGCAGCATAGATGCTTGATACAAAAGGGTAGGTATTATTTTTCAGAGACTCTTTGCTCGGTACGACGCTATCGATGGACAACATATTCACTTTCATCAAATCACGAACCATCGCCGTGCAATAGAAGAATGGTGTGTAGCCGATGCCGTATTCATCCATCTCTATCTGCAAATATGGCGATGCCATTTGTGAACCAATGATTTCAGGCATATAAGTACCGTCAATCATAGTCAGCCCAGCCATTACAAGGGTCTCCATTTTTTCCTGGCTTCCGGAATCAGTATCACGGATATAAGGAGTGATGGTGTGGTCAACGCCGCCGACCTCTTTCCAGTTGGTTATCTCGCCAGTGTAAATCTTCCGCACTTGATCCGAACTCAGATTCCTGACTGGATTCTTGGGATTGACGATGAACACCAACGCGTCGATGGCCACGGGCTTGGTTATGATTTTGATTCCCACGTCATTAGCTGATTTCAATTCATTCCTTGAAATATCTCGGCTTGCGATTATCATGTCTGTCTTAGACTCGATAAGGTTCTCATACGCTCCATGAGTACCACTACAAAGATTCTTTTCCAAATAATCTTTGTAGGAGAAAGATGACTTCGTTCCATTAAAGTCGGGCTTAATGATATATGTCGTGCCGCTCAGCCAGTCCTCCTCCCACTTGTATGGTACGCCAAGCACTTTATATGCCACGAGGTCCCGGACCGGCCGTGTGCTTGTCGAGCAGTCGGTAAGCGGCCAGTCTTCAAATTTGACATCCCACCCTGAGGTCCGCCGCTCAGATTTAGCACAAGATGATATTGTCAAAGCAGCAGATAAGCAGGCTATTCCGAATAATCCGTAAAGTTTCATAGCAGTTTGCATTTAAGTGTCCTTGTTATTTACAACTACATTTTCTAGCATGTGTCTTATAGACAAAATTAAACTTTTTAGCACATAAAACAACTATTGTGCTACATTTTCTTGCACTTAATTGTGCAGCATAGACAGATCGATTCTATGGTTCGGTAGCATAGAACTTGCCGGCAATCCACATCAGAAAGAGGACAGCGTCATGCGCGCCTTTATGCCAGAAGTGGCTTCTGAAATGCTGGTATATTTGATTGAATGACTAATGAATCTTTCGCTCGAAATAAATCTTATTTTATCTCATTTTGTCCGGCCAAACGCCAATCTACCGGACATTTTGTCTCTTTCGGCTCATTTGTCCGGCCAAACGCCAATCCACCGGATGTTTTGTCATTTTCGGCTATAATAGAGTCGACTAAAATCATGAAAATACACCGCGGCGGAAGGGTCTATACGAAGGCGACAGTCGCAAATGAGCTCTGACAGGGCGGCGGAAGAGTTTTATAAAACCAATGTGAGCGTTGGCGGGACGCGGCCATGGAGTGTTTTGTAACTCACTGATAATCAGATGCTAATTTAGATATAGCGTGGAAACGCAGGCTTTTTTTTGTCGCGTTTCCACGCTGTATTTTATAACTTATTGAGAATCAGCGCCTCCAAAAATCAAACGTGGCTGCGTCCCGCCGGCGATTTTACAGGGATGATATTTATTCGTATCTTGCCGAATAAAATTCACGCACTCTGAAACAATAAACAAAATGAATAAAGCAAAACTCGACCAGGTTTTCAGCCTGAACAGTAGTGACGAAGTCTTTTCTTTCATGAAAGACTATGCATATAAGAATCAAGATTTAAGTGACGCCCTAATTCGGCACTTTCTTCCTGACGACATTGACTTGGATTCTCTTAGGAACGAGGTCAGGAATATCATATATTCCGTTGATGAGAGCGGAGACAGATGGGGGCCATCACTAAACTGGTATCAGATAGCCGACCAATTGGGGCGAATGATGGATAAGGCCAGATATTATGATCGCGAAGGAGAATTTGATGCAGCGGCGTCAATTGCGTCCGAGGTAATCCTCTTTGTTGGAAAGTATTATTCTGATGATCGAGTATACGAATGTGAAGGTTTCGATGGATATGATTTCGAGACCAGGAGTGCAGCAGATATGCTCATACCGTTAATCGAATCTAAAGTGCTGGATATCAATACCATCAGGAGGATATCTAATGACATTGACAAGGTATTAGGAACAACTGCATTTCAGGACGGAGGATATTGCCTTGCAGATTTGAGTGAGCTGCAGAGTGTTCTTGAGGGCGTTTTCGATAATTTTGACGAACATTTGGCTTCACTTGATAAGATTATAGACAATGCAGGGCGAGCTGTCTATTATAGAAATCGCTGGTTGTTCAGAAAAGTAGCATACCTGAACTATAAAGAGAAGTATGATGCTGCACAGAAGACAATAGATGATAACTTTTTCGTACCGGAACTATCCAAAATGCGGATTGACTCCCAAGTATTCCACGGACAAATTGAAGAGGCTATTGAATCGCTGGACAGAGCAATAGAATGTACGGAAGACTCTTCGTATGTGCACAGCTGTCATGAAAGAAAGATGGAACTGCTTGAAACAACAGGAGACACATCGAGGCTGGCAGAAGAACTTGAGTATCTGATTCTGAACAGCTATTCTTCAGAATATGAATATTATCTTCAGTTAAAACACGTTCTGGAACAGTTACCTGCCAATTCTCCAAACCGGTTACACACCATCATTGAAAAGTTGGTCGATAAGAGCCGTTTTCATAGTCAAAAGGATACCGCCAGAATATGTGCAGAAGAGAACATGATTCCACAACTGGCCGAGTGCTTGTCTTGGAATAATGACTACAACGATGAATGTTATATGGTTTTGGCTGAATATGGCAAACTGTTGGATTCTTCCACGAGGCGTAAGATCGTTGAAGAGCATATTGACCACATCCGAACGAGAGCCATCCCGACAGATAGCCGTAGATATTGTTATATCGTCAGCAGTATGAAAGCCCTACGGGATTCGTGCAGTGAAGGGCAAGCTGCTGTGACTAAACTAATTGAAGAATTCAGGACACAATATAGTCGAAGACCATCAATGATGAGAGAGCTGAATAAACTTCGTTGAGTGAGTTGGCAGAAGTCACTACAAAATTCCCGATTTTACTCATACAAAACTCAGAATAATTCCCGATTTTGCGCCTTGAAAACGCGTAATTTTTCCTAAAGAATTTTGTATGTGCTTGATTTTTATTACATTTGCATAAAATGTAAAAATACTATGCTTTTCAGGAAATTTGCATCGCACATAGAGGCTTTTTTGCGGTATGAACCACACAAAATACTTTTGATAAATGGCGCTCGGCAGATTGGCAAGTCCTATCTGATACGTCATATCTGCAAAGGGATGTTTCGCAACTATATTGAACTCAACCTCAAGGAAGATAAGGAGGGTATTGGTTTGCTGGCTGATGTCCGCAGCACTGATGACTTTTATATACAACTCGGTGCGATTGCAGGGGAACGACTTGGTGACGTATCTGACACGATTGTATTCCTTGATGAAATTCAAAGTTATCCGCATCTGATGACCATGCTGAAATTTCTGAATGAGGAGGGACGATACCGGTATATTGCCAGCGGTTCGGAGTTGGGCATAGCATTGGCACAGACTCCGTCAATACCGATAGGTAGCATTGCCATCGAGCAAATGTTTCCGCTCGACTTTGAAGAATTTCTACTTGCCTCCGGATGTGGTAAAGAGACTATTGATAGCATTAGAGGCTGTTTTCTCAGGAGAGAGACTCTAAATGATTCTCTGCATGCTTATATGTTGCGTCAGTTCAAGATATATCTGCTTACCGGAGGGATGCCGGATGCTGTCAACAAGTTTCTGGAAACACGAAACATTGCCCTTGTTCGCAAGATACAGAACGACATCCATGAACTGTACAAGCTAGACGCTTCCCAATATGATTCTGAAAAGAAACTCGTGATTCGGAATATTTATAATCTCATTCCGTCGAATATGGAGAACAAGAGGAAGCGCGTTGTCGTAAAGAAAATTGAAAACACAGCCGGGCATAAGCAGTTCAGTGATTATGCGGATGAATTTGAATATCTGACCAACTCTGGTGTCGCGCTTGCCGTTAAAGCTATCAGTAATCCGAAATTCCCGTTGAAAGAATCGGAGAGCAAAAATCTGTTGAAACTATACCTCAGCGATGTCGGGCTGCTTACAGGACTTCTTTACAAGAATAACATCAATGCCGTGCTCGGCGATGAGCGCAGCATTAACCTGGGTTCAGTCTATGAATCTGTCGTGGCGCAAGAACTCCATGCGCATGGGTGCGAGCTTCACTATTACGACAATAAGCAGCGCGGGGAGGTGGATTTCCTCATTGACGACTACGATAGTCTGTCCGTTCTTCCGATTGAGGTCAAGTCGGGAAAGGATTATAAGGTTCACAGCGCTCTCGATAATTTCATGAAGACTCCCGACTACAATGTCAAGAATGCCGTCGTGCTCCACAGCGGTCAGAAAGTATATCAAGAGAACGGCATCACATATCTCCCAATTTATTATGTGATGTTCTTGACAGGTGATTCCTCAGATTCCGCCGACATTGTCATACCGGAAATCGAGCCCCCGAAATTGTGATTTAAGAGTGGGATTGTCATTTAATATTTTCTCATAAAATATAAACTTTAGCACCAAATCAAGCATTAGAACAATGACCTACGCGGAATTATTGGCGGACAATCAGCGCTTGCGGAAACGAATCATAGAATTGGAACAAGAGAATGCCAGACTTAAAGGGCGGTATGAGCCATTGCAGCCCGAATCGAAGTCTCCGACGCTTGAAAGTCATAAGTCATTGACAGAAGAAGAGAAAGAAATTGAACTGCGTCGGAGGGTAAATCTTTTTCGGTCATTGTTCCGAGGGCGAGAAGATGTATATGCCCAAAGATTTGTGACAAAAGACGGAAAAAGAGGTTATCAGCCAGTTTGTCGCAACCGCTGGTCGATTGAGTGCAAAGCACATAAATACAAATGTGAAGGATGTGCCCACAGAGATTTGGTGCCATTGGATGATGCTGTCATCAGACGCCATCTGCATAAAGGAGCAAAAGAAACTGACATTATAGGTCTATTCCCGATAATGGAGGACAACACCTGCTTCTTTCTTTGCGCAGATTTCGATGACAAGAACTGCCGGCATGGATATAAAGATGATGTGTTGTCTTATGTCGGCGTATGTAACGACTGGAACATTCCGGTTTATATAGAACGTTCGCGTTCCGGAAATGGTGCTCACTTATGGATATTCTTCAGCGAGCCTGTTTCTGCAGCATTGGCACGTAAACTTGGATTCGCAATTCTTGGATCAGCGATGGAGAGAAACGTCCAGTTGGACATGAAGTCCTACGACCGTTTCTTTCCGAACCAGGACTTTGTTCCAAATGGCGGTTTTGGCAATCTTGTAGCCCTACCGCTTCAAGGCGACGCCAAGCACAAAGGCAACAGTTTATTTACGGACAAGAATTTTGAAGTTTACAAGAGTCAATGGGCTTTCCTGTCTTCTGTCAGAAAGTTATCCGGACATGAGGTGTCGGCATTACTCGCTCAGCACAATAGCCGATTGGAGCTTTCGTCCTCGTCGGACACCAAGCCATGGGAGACACCGCAACCGGATAAAATATCGTTCGAAGATTTCAATGGCCCAATCAAGCTGATCCGGGCTAATGGAATATATGTGCCTTTGAAGTCGGTGTCAGCTAAAGTCATACGCTATCTCAAAGGGTTGGCCTCTTTCAAAAATCGTAAATACTACGATTTGATGAAGGCAATTTTTCTGCATGGGATGAAGAGGATAAGACAAATCCAGGTCGCAAAATAGACGTGGAGTTCGTTGGTCAATTGAGACCGGAGCAGGAAGACGCCGTTCAAAAGATGCTTGCTGAAAACAACGGCGTACTCGCTGCGACTACTGCGTTCGGCAAAACCATAGCCGCCATCGGCATGATTGCTCGAAGGAAAGTGAACACATTGATATTGGTGCATTCCAGAGCGTTGCTGGAGCAATGGAAGAATGCTTGCGAGCATTTTCTTGCCATAAATGAACCTGAGCCTGAAATGATGGAAGCACATAGACGAAAAAAGTCTAATTCCCCTATTGGTATTTTGGATGGAAGTCAGAATAATCTGCGCGGAATCATTGACATTGCTGTCTTCAATTCTGCTCTGACAGATACTGGCGTAAAGCCGTTTGTAAGAGATTACGGAATGGTCATTGCCGATGAGTGTCACCATACGGCGGCACTGGGGTATGAGCGCGTACTGAAGTTTGTCAATGCAAAGTATGTGTATGGTCTCTCAGCCTCTCCAACACGACAGGACGGAATGACTCCGATTGTGTTTATGCAATGTGGCCCAATAAGATATCACTTCAATGCTAAGATTCAGATGGCCAGACAATCTTTCACGCGAGTGCTGATTCCAAGATTCACTGCTTATCGGGCATTGGAGGAAAAGCCCGTATTACAGCACCTTGGCGATTTGGCTAAAGATCGGGCGCGTAATGAAATGATTGTCAATGATATTGTCAATGAGTTGAAGCATGACCGCACACCAGTTGTCCTGACAAAACTGAAGGAACATATTCTTCTATTGGCTGATATGCTAAAACCTCACTGCAAGAATATCATCGTATTGATGGGAACAGCATCTGTCAAAGAGAGACGCCTGGCAATGGAACGATTGGAAAGCATTCATCCAGATGAACCTATGGTCATAGTAGCGACAGGAAAATTCGTAGGTGAGGGTTTCAACTATCCTCGATTGGATACATTGTTTATCGCCCTGCCGGTGTCATACCCAAATATTGTTCAGCAATATACCGGTAGATTGCATCGTGATTATCAGGGCAAGACGGAAGTGCGCGTGTATGATTATATAGATATTCACGTGCCTACTTTAGCGAATATGTACGGCAGAAGATTGAAGTGTTACGCTCCGATAGGATATGCTCAACAAGTTGATGATGCTCTAGCATCCAATCCGCAGGATATCATATTCGGCCCATCTGATTTCCTACAGGACTTGGTGTCGGATATAGAGAATGCGAAATCCTCGGTAGTGCTTTCATGCAACACCCTGCAGTATATGAAAGCGTCATTGGCTAAGGCGCTGCAAAGTCTTGGCTCTCGTGGCATTGACTGCATAATCACCATTCATAAAAATTCCGTACGGGACAATGATTTTATACAGTCAGGGATAAAAGTTGTACTGCACTCCTCCAGACACATCCGCGCCGCAATTATAGACAGATCGATTCTATGGTTCGGCAGCATAGAGCTTGCCGGCAATCTACACCAGAAAGAGGACAGCGTCATGCGCGCCTTTATGCCAGAAGTGGCTTCTGAGATGCTGGGATATTTGATTGATGACGAATGAATCTTTCGCTATTTTAAAATCTCCCAATATCCCCCCTTTTTCCCGACTCGACGAATTTTTCCTTCTGATTTCAAATATTTTATATGATATCTCACACCATCCTGCGATAAATGGCAAATTGCGGACAACTCTTCTATGGTTATTGACGGTGAGTGCTGCATTGCACGAAGAATCACCTCTTTAACGCCCTGATATGTTTTATCGGTAGTTTTATCGGTAGTTTTATCGGTAGTTTTATCGGTAGTCGCAGGATTGTTCCGGTAGTAAGTGACAGTAGAGTAGGCAATTTCGCTACTGAATGTCACATCCATACCAGTCAAACTTTTCCATTTGCGAATCTTATCGATTCCATAGCCAGCGTTTTCACCAAGTTTTGCTGCTCTAAACAATTTGATGATTGCAGGATTTCGCGGCTGAGAAATAGTTTCAGAGAGCAAACGATCAATAGGGATATGGAAACTGCCCGGATTTTGCAATTCAATTCTGTCTGTATAGACCCTTATAGTCGGATGCATTGGACTGAAATAATCCGAATGCGCCAAGAAGTTTACCAGACCCTCCTTCAAAGCATATAGCTGTGATTCATCTTCAGGTGACACACCTTCAGGTGTCGTAGTGAAAGGATTATCCGTATAAAGCCTAAATCTCTGAATGATAACTTTGTAATACTCCCAGAGATTCTCTTGCTCTTGCATCCTAAAAGTATAACGCTGTGACGCATCGTTGTAAGAAGTCCCTGGAATCTCTATATAATCAACCCAGAAACTAGGGAGTACTCGATGGATACTGTCTAGCTTTCCGAGCATCAGCAGACCACCGACACTCAATTCCGATCCTCCTCTTGCATAAATCCCTGTTTTGCTACAAAAAGTATTGTCATCGGCATCTGCATAAGGATAACTTTCATTGAAAAGTTTGATATGGCGTCTGAACGTATCGAAAGAACCCGGATCAATATCTTCGAAAGACGTACCGGCAGCTGATTCATCTGACCTAATACCAAAGGCCTGATCGCGCAACATTGCATTGACCTCCATTTCTGTTGCGCGTCTGTCTCCTGAACCGGAGCGAATGAAGGTATTTGTTATACCCGTATACCAGACTGGTTTGAAAGGTGAAGATGGAATATAAAAAGCTAAAACAGTCTTGCCTTCAATGGAATATTTCTTGGATATAGGAAGAATCGGATGATTCATTTTATTTCCAGACCTAAGAGTATTAAGAAAGTCGGATTCAATTTTTTCTCCGTTATTTACGCCTTCCACCTCGAATTTCTTCCCATTCTGAACAACACCGAATACAATCCACCCTCCAGATCCATTCGAAAACGCACTTACACTCTCCCAAATATTTTTAGGAAGTTCTCTACTTGCACTCTTTACCTCAAAGTCTTCCCACTCAATATCTTGAAGCCGACTTAGCAATTCATCTTTCGTCATATCCTAACCATTTTTAGTCTATTACAAAATTAGTCATATTTCTTAAATAACGACTAAATTTCACTTTGTGTTGCAAGGCATTTTCTCAAAAACCGTCCTTTTTTTTTCTTAAGGTAACTCTTAAGGTAACTGGTAAGATAACTTTGATTTGCATAGGATGCAATTGAATGCGGTCTAGTGCGATTCAACGTAAAGCGGCCCATCTAAAGACTTACCTTAGATGAGCCTCCTAAATTATTACCGCTTAGCTACTTAACTACTAATACTCCTCCTCGTTAAAGAAAAGGACAAAACCCTCCACAGGCCATTCGGAGGCCGTTTTTGAGGATTCCGAAAGATTTTAAGGCAGATTTCAATGTTCTTATATGCCGTCAGATACCAGTCGTGGTTTCTTCCTAAAATCCGCTGTAAATGTCTTCGCTTCTTTGTCGCAAAAGTACAAAAACATATGGAAAAACCAATACTTTTGGTGGCATTTGATACGCTAGGCAGTTTTTTAGTAATTATAATTATTCTAAAAACGCGCTTTTTTAGAAATATTGAAGATACCATCATAGCCAATCATATTTCAGCCAGAGACATCGTTTCGCACTCAAATTTTCGATTTGAAAAACGAAGACAAAGAATCTGCCTGATTGGCCCTCGTTATCTCAAGCTTTTTTCCAATGCCAGAATCAAATTGAAAATACCGGATGAGGGATTTTCAAGATTTTTCAACCTCCGCGCACGTTCTGTCGCTTCAAGCCGATTCTTCCACAAGAAAGCTTTTTGAGTGTCCGTCAATGCCGCCTTTTCATAACCCGCCCAGCAATCGTCTATTTTCAACAATTCGCTATAGGCTTCTGCAGTTGAAATTTTTGTCCTCCAATCCTTTCCATGGAGAAGAAACCAAAACTCAATGGCCGGATTGCTGAGCAATTTGTACGCCCTACAGTCTTTTATTCTTTCATTGACGGCAGGTACATCCATATCATACATGAGAAAGACGAGAATCTTGTCGGTCTTCGATATTTTCAGTTCCTTCTTCCTGACATCAATCAATCTCTGCGAAATACTATCTCCCTCTATCTTAGGGACAATCCTTATCGGAGAACGATATGCCTGTTTAAGATAATCCAGATAAGCCTCCTCCGTTTCTCCCTCGCAGAATATCAGGAACACAGGCTTCATAGTTCGTGACGGAGATGCCGTACGTTGTTTTGCCATAATCAGTCCTCCAGAAGTTGCTTCAAGTTCATGACAGTTGAATCTACAAACGGAACCGCATCAAAACGCCCCTGGATGTATCCTTTCTCAGCATCCATATTGTCTCTGAAATCCTTATAATCATACAGAGAATAGACCTCAGTCGATCCGTCATCCAATTTATTGACGAATACGACCTGATCTTTCCTCAGACGTTTCATGTCAATCAGATTAGTATTGTGCGACGTGAACAACAGTTGGGAATTTTCAGATGCATGAATAAGGTCAATGATAAAATCCGCCAGACGTGTATGAAGTCCCATGTCAAACTCATCCATCATCAAAGATTTACCGTTCCTGACAACGTCAAGAAGCCTCAAAAGAATCTGGAACAACTTTCTCGTGCCATTGGACTCCTCGACATCAAGGTCAAAAACGACATTCGGAGCCCTTTTGTGTATCGTCTGAAACCTGAGGATGTCAATCATTCTGAAATTCAATTCCGGAGAGGCCGGGGATGACATGATTGGCGCCGGAACTTGTTCGTGCCTGACCTTTATGTCGCAAATGTCAGTGTCACAGATGGATAGTGCTTTTAATATGACTTTCTTATATGCATTGAAATTTTCTTCTACAGAGACACTGTTCAAATCAACAAGTCCCAGAAGAAAAGTATTCAGAAAGTATCTGTACAATTCCTGAGGCAATTCACGGTTCATTGAACTGGCCCTGCTGAGGAACAGATTCTTTTTTCCGGTATTGATTGCAACATCCTTAGGTTTCACAATTATACCAGGAGAGAACGAGTAGACTTCTTCCGCATTCTCGTCGCGAGTGAATACTTTTGCCCGCTTTCCATTGGGATAGTAGTACAGGCTCTCCCGAAGCACTTCGGTTCTGGTCAATGCAAAAGAATACTCATACTCAACCCCGGAGCAAACGAAATCGATAAGGAACTCACTTGGCTTTGCGTCATATCCATCGAACTTGAACGGCATAAAATTGAACACCGTACCTTCATTGTTCAGGTGAGACTCAAGAACCATCCTGCAGCAAAAATTGATTGCCTTGAGGATGTTTGATTTTCCGGACGCATTAGGTCCAAAGAGCCCGATGGTCTTCAATACTTTCGTCCCATTCCAGTCAATGACATTGTAGGATAAATCTCTTGCCTGTCTGCAGTTGCTCTTAGCCGCTATAAAGTCAAGAAATATCCTGTTCTTTATGGAGAAAAAGTTCTCTAATTCAATTTTAAGCAGCATAATTACCCCGATTTTGTAAATTTTCTACAAATTTAAGGACTTAATCTCATTTTTAAAAGCATTTGCAAAAAATAGATCAAAAAAAAACTATCGTGTCTGGCGACAGGTTTCGCGGACTGTTGTTATACAAATTCCACTTCAGAATCTAAATGATTCGATGAAGTGGAATTATTGTTTTATTGAACGCTGGTCCACTCTATGTCGAAGATTGCCACACGGTCTTTTCTATTTTTGACCCCTGAAGGGCACAGGTTGGTGAATTCAAGTTGGAAAACTCCAGGAACATTGAACTCTTTTGAATACTCAGCTGCCGTTGACATTGTTGGTTCAAGATTCTCAACCGTTTCAGTCTGTACAACTTCTCCGGCTGCATTCTTGATATCAATCCGGAATCTTATTTTTTCATTGTTGTTGTACACACCATATTTAAACTTCAGTGTTCCGCATCCATCTGCAATAAAAGGAGAGGTAAGGACACCTGTCTGGGCGGTTCCACCACAGATGACAGCTGCCAGATCTTTAAGTGAACCGTCTGTGAATGTAGTCGGACCTACAACAGCTCCGGTCAAAAGCTTCCAGCCGTCAAAAGAGTAATGTTCACGGCCGGCCTTGAAAGCGGTAGATGTCTGACCAAGGTTGAGAGTCTGGAAATCTGATTTATTGACTTTGACAGGCACGACATCTGTCTGAGCATAGCTGACATTGAAAGTCTTGAAGAATCCCGACTTGAAAGGAGTCTCTCCATCGAATACCTTAGCAATTCTTTGAGAGACGGTCTTTTCTCCAATAGCAGCATTTACATAGAGCAGCATTTCCTCACCTGAAGTTACTGTGAAAGGCGCAACCCCTATATAGAATTTAGCGCTTTCGCCGCCTGCAATCTGAGAACCTTCCGCCACTTCAAGACGAATGAGCTCCTGTCCTGCGCCACTGGCAACAATGTCATTCCCGGTCAATTCAATAGTAAAATTACCAATTATAGGTTTTGGAGTCACCAAATCAACACTGCTTATGACTATCGGCTCCGACAAGGTATTGGTGACATTCACGCAAATCACGGATGCAACGTTCTTCATCGGAATGGTAGGAAATTCGGAAGCAGGGACATTGTTTACAAAACCGACTACCGGAAATCCATCCTTACCTACAGCGAGATGAGCCATACTGTTATTGCCGGTCTGGGTCACTTTCCCGGCAAATGACGACATACTTGTTCTTCCGATATATTTTTTAAACTTGACTGGAGTATCTCCATTGGCGGTATTTATGCTTGGATAAAAGGCATACCAGTCATAGTTCGAGTCGGAGTTCAACTCTTCAGCCAAAGTACCAGAAAACTTGTTTGCTGCGACATTGTCACAAGTGAAAGAATTGTCATTCACATAATTCTCAGTACCGTCAACTGCATGGAATACATTGATAACATCTCCTTCCACCCACTTTGTTGACATTCCGTCATTTGCGGTTTTAGTCTGAGGCTGTGAAAGATAGACCGTAAAGTTGCCGGAATCATTCACTTCCTCCATTTTTGGAGAGTCCAATTGCTCGCAAGAGCCCAAAACGAACCCAATCAATATAATATGAATTAATTTGTTTTTCATTTCTTCGATATTTTAAAAATCAATACTTCCGTCATTTTTCCAGTCCTCAATAGGACCTTTATAACCGGGAACATCTACCGTAGCGCCCTTCTGTGTTACCGTAAGAGAATAGCGGACTGTCATCCCGTCAACGAAACTGATTGTCGCACTGCGCTCGGCAGCATCCTTGTTCTCGGCAATTGTCATCGTTATGAACTCATTTCTTACGGCTCTGGTCAAGTCCATCTTCTCGTATGTAATCCATTCGGGGATTTCAATGCTGTAGTTGTAATTGGTACTGACAAATAGCTCCAGTGTTCCTCCGGCTGCCTCAAAGCTAAGTGCTCCCATTACTTCCACATTGATTTCGCCTTGCTCGAAAGAAAGGATGCGCATAGACGGGGTGCCTTTGCTGTTTACTGCAAATAGGAAAACCTTTCCGTCGGCAGGAATTGGGTTTGGAAGCTGTATGGAAACCTGTCCTTTAATCTCGCTTCCTATGATTTGTGATGTTATCCCCTCTATCACTATGCCTCCTGTCGCAATGGCTTCCACCGTTGTACCCTGGTCGGCAGCAGTGACGGTATAGCTGACCATTATTGAAGATCCAGGAGCATCCACAGGAATTGAAGTGCTCTCCACATTAAGGGCGAATTTCTGTGCCTTAGGTATCACTATAGGCTCCTTGTTGCCGGAAAGGATGAATATCACTTCGTCTTCTCCGTCAATCACATCCTTGAATATGCCGGCACCACCTGCAGAACCGATGTTCTGCCAGTTCTCTCCGTCAAAGGAAAGCTCAAAGTTGCCTGTGCTCTCATTAACCCTGATTTGAGGTATTTCGGTCTTGGAAGTTGCTGAAATCTTGTCTTCTCCGTCAAGCAACCACTCGCCGTTGACCTTCCAATAGTAAAGTCCGCCAGCATCCTTGCCGACACTGATTACCGGAGTTTCTCCATCAGCGCCGTCCTTGCCGTTTGTGACTGTTATGCTGCTGCCGTCAGTGAACATGATGACGTGACCGCCGCCGTCTTCCAAAGCAACGACCTTGTCAATTTTCACCTCCTTTTCAAGGGCGTTCACAATGGTCATGAGTGAGCCGACATTGGCATTGATGCTCTTGACCGTCTGTTCGAGTTCAGTCAGACGTTTGTCGAGGTCGTTCACTTTGTTTTTGAGTTCGGTGTCATCATAGGTGCAACTCACCGCTGAAAAAAGCAAAGCTGCAATTATCGATGCGAAGATAAATTTGCTCTTCATAATTAATAGTTTTAATGTTTATTATTGCGATTGTTTACCAATTTTTTAACCACTTTCCATAGCCAAAACTTCCGTCTTCCAGTGTCTGCAGATCCACTATGTCGAGTATAAAACCGATAGTTCCACCATGATCTATAGAATTATCTATCATACATTTTATGGCATATCCCGGATCCCAAGATGTTTCATACGCATCTTGAAGATTGGTTCTCATATCCGCATGTAGCAGTATGTTGGACTTATCATAACCTGATTCGTTCCATTCAATGACTTTCGTAGCGTTTGAGTCCCAAAGCTTTATGTCCGAGGTTCCTTTTCGCCAAGGGGCATTGATGCATCCGTATTTGGTGACATCCAGACCGGCGATAGGTTTTCTGATATGTTCTTTGCTTACATTAGGATCGTCAGGATGGTAAGGGTCAACGATTTCAAAAGGATAGTCCTCATCGCAATAGCCTGTCCATGCATAGTCAAGATACTCTCCTACCTTTATTCCTCCTGTGGCTTCCGTGTCCCAGAAGTACTCCGTCGGCTCTTCATGGTCAGTCAAGGTCAGCAACTTGTCCGTACCAAGCACTTCCCTTAGTGCCTTGACCAATTTAGGATAGGAAGTTGTGTTCATCGGAGGCATACCTTCCTTGCCGTACTCGGAGTTACGGTCCCAAAGATTCACTCCGTCAAGACTGTAGGTGTCAAACAACTGCTTTACCTGCACCGCAAAGTCCTCTATCTGGGCATCTGTCATATTGCAGAAGCCAAGACCGGTATTTCCGCCCTCGATGGACAGGCAGACCTTGCGTTCTGTCTCCTGTACGGGGAGGATATATGTCGTGTAGTTGTCCAGCACATATTTCATGTCGGAACTTAGGTTCAACAATGCCCTGCCCGTAGCCGGCTCATAAGTGACGGTCGTCTTGCGCAGATTGATAATGTTGCCAAATGTCATATATGTATCACTGAAATCACTGAAATCCGTTCTCAATAAATTGTAATCAGTAATTAGTCTTGGGTCATACTGCGAGGTGTTCAAGTAAAACACCATCAGAAGGTCGTCAAAGAGCGGCAGCCCTTCTTCGAACTTCTCTCTGACCGTGATGTCATAATAGACGACATCCCTTGACATTTCTCCGGCAGAAGCAGCCGCAATCACCGGGAGAAGATAATGTCCGGCCTTTATCATGTTGCCCAAAGAGTTGGTCGCCCGGCAGGTCAGCCTTGCAAGGTCAGACGAAGTCTTGCCTGCGGACAGTACAAGTGAACCTCCGTTATCGAAACTGTAGAATGTCTCCGGAAGCGGAAGGTATTTCCTTCCTGTTTCTGCGGCATAGCTTTCGACAAGCGACTGGTCAGCTTTCAGGACGACTGTCTGGTCGAAAGATGAAGGAGTGTTTATTGTTGCACGGAGACCTTCGGTAATGACACCGTTTCCCTCTGTCATGACGCAGTACACTGTGTTCTGCGAGGTTCTGATGCTTGTCAGCGATACGGAGGAACTCTTAAGAGTTTCTTCCTCAATCTGTTTTCCTGAAGGATAACCTGCTGGCTCCATTTCGCACGAAACGCCCCCGATTAATAATGTTGCCAAAGCAAGCATTGATATCATATTCTTTCTCATGCGCTATTCCTCCTCCTTGTTGATTTCCGGAATTTCGATTCCTTCAGCCCAGCCGAGGTCGAAGGCCGCGATTCCGTCGTTGTGATACATCGAGTAGTCCTTGACGGTGTTGCCTTTGCCCTCGTCGAACTTCCAGTAGCCGATGAGCTTGGCGTCTCCCTCTGGATTTTCTATCCTGTACATATTCTCCCATATCTGCTCAGGAGTCCTGGCCACTGACCAGACCCTTGCTTCTGCAATCTTGCCCTGGAGCGGACGGTAGTCGTTGTAGGACTTGCCGATAAAGAACTGGTAGGATGTCTTTTCTTTGCCGTCCTCTACAATCTCATTGGCTCTCATGGCCAGATTGATTCCTCCTGTCGCTGTTCCCATCTCCTTGGCTTCGCTCTGTATCTTCCCGTCTACATAGACCCGTGTAATTCTCGTGTCGTAGTCGTAGGTGCATGCAACGTGATACCAGCGTCCTTCATAGAGTTTCTTGGACGGGTCGCTCTGAGGGAATTTGCCGAATGATGTGCCGCCTCCGCTGCCGTCGAACTGAAGCTGCTGACGCTCGAAATTGGTATCGCCGATTCTCAGCAGGAGATACTGCTCAACTCCCATGACAGTTGATATATTACAGTCTCCGAAATCGTTTTCCTTGTCAAACTTGTCAATCCAGATGAGTGCCTCGTATGTGACGGCCCTCAGCCCGTTGTAAGCGTCCGCAACAGTGCCCGGCTCGTCCATGAGAGGGAAGTTTATCCAGTTGTCGGTGAGCTGTGCGGCCACAGTGATGGCTGATGAACGGCGCACCAAATAGTATGCAATCCCGGCATCGCCCATCACATCCATATCCGTGGAAGTCAGTCTGACCGGGAAAAGGTAGGTCTTGTCTATCTCCATGGCTCCGACCTGCTCTTCTCCTTCACCTGCCAAGCCCTTGAACGGGATGACCACTTTGCCGGACATGGTCTTGCCTGCCGGAATGGTGACCGTCTCTTCCTTGAAACCGGAGTACTTCTGCGGAAGCATCTCGTAGGATGTGCCGTATTTACTGTTGTAGTCGGCAACGAGGGACTCGTCCACTGCTATGGTCGCAGTGACATCATTCTCCGCCGGATATGCCATGTTCACTGACAGCTCTTTGGAGAACTCCGTGAGCTTGTTGCCGAAAGTGGCAGACTGCACCGGTTTTCTTGAACTCACATCCATATAGATGGAGTTGCCGAACTTGTAGCCGTCCGCTTCGTATCTGTTGCAGGACACTGAGACGGATGCAAGCAATATGATGTATGTCAATATTCTTTTCATAATATCTATCTTGAATGGTTGAGTGTCTGTATCGCCCGGCGGGTGCGAATGTAGTTGCCGTCATAGCTGTAGTAGTCCGTACCTAAGTCATACACGGCAAGTCCGCGAAGAGGACCGAATGCCATCACCCTTTCAGTAATTTCCTCGACTGCACCGTTCTCCACTAATTTCTCGTCGGAGATGCTGCGCTCCAGCGAGGCTGCAAGCAGAATCTTCTCTTCCGGTATGCCAAGGGTGGATGTCGCGGCAAGAACTGCCATGTGCACGTCATGTACATAGTCCATCCCCTCAGTGCCGAGCACGAAAAGGTCTATCTTCTGCCTGTCTGCGGAACTGACGAATGCAGGGTCTCCTTCAAAGGCCAGCAGCTGACCGTCCTGTCTTGCGGCGGATAGTTTTGAGACAATCAGCGAGGAGAGTTCGGCATTGAGGGCGTCTTCAAGCCTGAATGTTCCGGTGAAGGACCAGCCGTCCAGCCCGTTGTCTCTGACCGAGGCTATTGCCCTGTCGAGGTATGCGCCAAGTTTCGCTGCATCGGCAAGTTCCTCTCTCCGTGACGCGAAGTCTATCTGATACAGCACTTTCGTGCCCACACTCCGCATCCATTCCATATCCTCCGCATCGTGCTTCGAGAAGTTGTCCGCATTGGTCAGGGAGACAATGTCAAGCGAGTCCGGAAGACTGCGCATGAATCTCTTCTCGTTTGACGGGTGCTCCGGGGAGTTCTCCAGACGGGCATAGACAAGGAAGTGGTCAGTCTGCTTGTATGCCCTGAGAGAGGCCTTGTAGTCTTCCCACAGTTCCGGGTCCTGATCCCACGGGTGCTGCACGTCAATCCTGACCGACTCCATTTCCGTCCAGTCGGAGCAGGAGACCAGCAGAAGACTGCATATGGCCGTGTTTATTATTGTTTTCAGTTTCATTATAGTGTTTGTTTTTAGTACTGTTTGACATCCCACCATACCTGCGTTCCCATAGTGTCGCCTTTCCTCGTGCCGCTCGACTCCGAGTTCAGTATGCTGATGGCCTGCTGAAGGTTTGCTCCGTTCATTCCGTATTCCTCCACCGGGTAAGTCAGCCTGCGCGCGTGCCGGTTCAGGTCCACTGCACCGCCGCTCTTGTCCTGAGGTGCAGGAAGAAGTCGCGGATAGCCGGTCCTGCGGTATTCGCTCCAGCCTTCCACGCCTAGAGGGAAGGACGCTATCCATTTCTGGGTGATTATCCTTTCGAGGTTGCGCTCGGAGGCGTCCTCTGCCGGCATTGTGCTGTCGGCGAGATTGCCGCTCTCCTCCCAAGCTATGGTGATGTCGCTCTGCCTGCCTGCTATGCTGTAGGTTCCGAGAGGGTCAACGTATGTTGCAGGTTTCTTTTCACGGTCAAGGATATAGTCTTCCGAACCCGCTGCCCCGCGTTCCTCGAATGAAAGACGTATGCCGTTTTCGTACAGGTCTTTGGCTCTTGTCGGGTCGCCCCAGCGCAGTTCATATTCAGCCATGAGGAAGCTGACTTCGGCTGCATTCATCCATAGATAAGGGTCGGACGGGGTTACTTTCATGTTGGAGTAGTTGGTTGTGAAGGCTGTCTTGCCTGACACGTCGCTGCCCACACGGATTCCGTAATACATTTCTACGGTCTCTTCTCCCTGCTCCACAGGTACTGAGGTGAACATCTTTTCGCGGCGCGGATCCTCATAGCCGTTCATGTAGTTGATTATGTCGGCTGCAACACGGGAATCCGACCAGTCATTGTAGATGAGCGCGGTGCGGTTTTCCGGTGCGTGCATCAGCGCGTTGTCGGAGTTTGAGGTGATTACGCCTGCCGCTATCGCTTCAGCAGCCTTTTCCCTCGCAAGTTCAGGCTTCACATAGCTGAGCCTCATAGCCATTCTGAGTTTCAGGGAGTTGGCGTATTTGAGCCACTGGGAGATATTGCCGTAGTAGACATAGTCGTATCTGTTCCATGACGATGTCGCAATGCCGATGTTCTTCGTGAAGCCCTCTATGGCGGAGTCAAGCTCATCGAACATTGTGCAGTAGACGGTCTCCTGAGAGTCGTAAGTTACAAATACGGATTCGTTTGTAATCGGGTTGCTGTAGGGAATCGGGCCGTAGGAGTCTGTCATCCTGTGCATTATAGCAACCCTGAAAAGGGTGGCGAAGGCGTTTGCGACCTCGTCGTCCGACTGGTTGACTATTCCCCTGTACGGGGCATAGGTCTCGGACATGACATTGGCGAAAGGCCATTTGCGCCAGTCGTCGGATGGGTTGAAGGTCTCGAAGCGTGCAAGCCATGTGTCCACTGTGGAGGCGATGTATCCTGCGAACGGGCCGCCGGAAAGGCTCTCGTTGAACTGGTACATGTGCTCCTGGAAAGGCCGCTGAAAAAGTCCTCTTGATAGCATAGGAAGCACACTCAAATAATTCGT
>OHMY01000232.1_pt1 | contig 49974 bp, 38 predicted proteins | sample 1569381 | NCBI WGS metagenome assembly OHMY01 (sample SAMEA3879528, study PRJEB24766) | human gut metagenome | biome: human-associated habitat; feature: feces | place: USA | collected 1985/1987
GGCGTAAGCCAGCAGATTTACAGTCTGCCCCATTTGGCCACTCTGGTATTTGCCCGTGAAGCGTCAACTTTGCAGTCGTAAGCAAGTGTGACTTTCAAACGGCTGCAAAGTTAGACATTTATTTTATACGCGCAAAACTTTTGGCATATTTTTTTTATTTAGCCACATGTTTTTCCTTGTATTTTTCTGACTGGCGCTGTAAAGCATCGACACACAGGTCAATAGCCTCTTCAAAAGTGTCGCTTGTTTTTTCAGCATGCAAGTTTCCTCCTGGCACGTTGATGCGCACTTGCACTTCCTTGTTCATGGCAGTTTCTGGCTTGGTCACCTTGAGCACTACTTCTGCGCCTGCAGCCTGATCGCAGCTCTTGGCAATCTTCCCGACCTTCTTTTCGATGAATGCTTGCAGTTTTTCGGTTGCGTCGAAGTGTACCGACTGAATTCTGATATCCATATAGACCTCCTTTTTTATTCCTTCTCGAGGAAGGGGTTTGGGTTAGTGAATATTCGCCGCTTTCTGTCCCGTAGCGGGCGTTCTCAATGGCAGTTTGTCTGTCGCCTGCGGCTTGTTGCTTTTCAAAAGCGAATATAGTCAATGTTTGCCGCGCTGCCAAGGAAAATCGGAATTATTTTCTCGTTTTTTCTTTTTTTTGGATTCGCGCCATTTGCCGCCAGCCGGAAAGGCGCGAAAAGCGCAGACTACTTGTCATTCTCTCTGGGATGTGCCTGCTCATAAACATTCTTGAGTTCTTCGAAGGTGGTGTGCGTGTAGATTTGCGTGGTGGCCACACTTTCATGGCCGAGGAGGTCTTTGACGGCTTCGAGGTCGGCGCCGTTGTTGAGCATCACGGTGGCGAAAGTGTGGCGGAGGACATGCGGGGTGCGCTTGCGCTGCGTTGTGACGAGACTGAGATGGCGTTTGACGGCTTCCCTCACCTGCGATGAGTTCGCCCGCCCCTTTCTTTCGTTGAGAAAGAGGGCACCGTCTGGAAATCCGCACCATGCTTCTCGCCGCTGCAGATAGGTGGCGAGGCATTCTGCGAGTTCCTTGCCGAAGGGCACGACGCGGTGTTTATTGCGCTTGCCCAGCACGCGAAGTTCCATGCGGTCCATACTGACGCTTGCCACGTCAAGGCCACAGAGTTCAGAGACGCGAATGCCTGTGGTGTAGAACGTGAGCAAAATCATATAGTCGCGATGGCCGATATAGGTATCTTCGAAATGCACCTCATCGAAGAGACGGTCCATTTCTGCCTGGCGGACGTATGAGGGGAGAACGCGCTGCGTCTTGGGATTGGGAATGAGCGACATCGGATTGACACTGATAACATCACGCATCTCCAAATAACGGAAGAAGGTGCGCAGGGAGCTTAGCGACCGCTTGATGGTTTGGGGCTTCACGCCTTTCTCCATACGGCTGGCCACCCAAAGGCGCACGCGGTCGCGGTCAACCAGCGTCCAATCCAACTGTTCTTCCTGACTTCTGAGAAAACACTCCAGGCAGCGCAAATCGCTATGATAGGTGGCGATGGTATTCACAGACATTCCGCGGTCCACCTTCAAGTAGTTGATAAAGTCTGAGATATAATCTTCTGTTTCCATGCTTTTTTATTTATTGGCTTTTGCAAGCTGGGGGCGAGAGCCAGTGCATCACTCTAATGGATTTTGAACACCTACTTATCTATACATTATATATATAATGAGTAGGCATCCGCAATCTCCCATACCTGCCGCATCATGCCAGACTCATAGGCGCTTTATATAGAGGTCGAGATCTTCTGCCTTGCTTTTGGTATCTCTGAAAATTATTTTATTTCAGCCAGCCCCACCTCACTTCTTCTTCGGCTGCACGCTCAATTGGTAAATTACCGATAGTTACGGTTTTTAGTTCGCCTACAAAGTTAAAGCTGATTTGCATGAAATTCCAAATTTTCACTTCACTCTTACTTCACTCGACTTCACTCTTAGCCTGCCCGACTTCACTCTTAGATGTTTATTCCACTGTAATCCAGACAATTAAAAAAATAAAAAACTGACAAAAAAAGATAGGCTTAAAGACTCCTGATGTAAACATCAAGGTCTTCCGCCTTACTTTGTGGATTCCGCAATATCTTTACAGCCAGATTACGACGTAAATTTGTAACAGCGGACTGTGACACGTTCATCAATTTACTGATTCCCGTAGGCAGTAATCCAACACGAAGCAGAATGCAGACGCGTATGTGCACAGACGTTATACGCTTGCAATTTTCCTTAAGGCATACCATAAAAGCTGCAAATGCCGCATCTTCCTTTTTTACATACGCCTCCAATTCGCGCCACGATGTTTCTTTCAATGTTACGTCTACGTCATTTTCAACCATTGCCCTTAATTTTCCAACCACTGGAAAAGAGGAATAATCAACGGGGGAACCATACGCACCGCGCAACGCGATAAAAGGATTGTCGTTACTTTCATGAGGAAGAAGCTTGTCCAATTCTTCATTACCATTTTTGGTCGACACACTGGAAGCAGTCTCTTCCAATTGCTCTTCTCTTCTTTCAAGAGAAAAAGCTTTTTCATTGGAGACTTCATCGTTTTCATGGTTTTCTATTTCATCTGCCTTCACATCTTTTGTATTGTCTGCCAACTTACTATTACTTCTGTTGCGCAACGATAAAAACGTCTTCTTTATCCACGGCCATTTCTTAAACGCGAGAGCAACTAACAATAACGCCACAACAGAGATAGCCACCAGCATATGTTCTTTTGAAATTCTCTTTTCATTCAGAACGCCCAAATCATATTCAATTTGCTTGCGCTGCATATTTTTATCACTATATGTGGACGTGCTCTTTTTTTGATACTGCATATTTATCTGATAGTATTTCCCGGCAGAGTCAAGTTTCCCAATTTTTTCATACAGTCTGGCAAGATGTCCACTTGCAAAACGAATGAAAACCTCATTAGGACTTGCAAATTCAAGATTATAATACATAAATGCAGAATCTATATCACCCGATTTTTCACACAATCGCCCCATCACATTATAATATATCTCGTTGTTAAGTCCAGGCTTTATCCTATGTGATGAATCCAAATCGGTTGTCATTGCCTCATAATTCTTCATGCACAGTTTTGCATAAGGCAAATCATTTAGCGCCATATAGTTTTTGGCTCGTTGTACCCATATCCGCGCAGCCCCGTTGCGATAGCCTACCACCGAGTAATATTCATAGGCCTTGTCGCATGCAGACAATGACTGCTTATAATCCCCGACGGCCTCACACATATTCGACAAATAATAATAGCTGTCTGCCATGAGCATGGTGTCTGTTGTCTGCTCAGCCCAATATACGGCCTGCCTACGTTGTTCCAACACCATAAGCGAATCGAGATGGTTCTGATAAATGTCACTTAACTGTAGATGGCATTTTGCACGCATTACCTTGTCAAATTTCGACGTACGGTCTGACATTCTCAGAAATCTAAGTCCGCAATCCTGTGCTTTCGCAAATTCATTCCTATCATTATACATTCCCGTTGCGATATAGTTGGCCAACAGTCCTTCCTTTGTAGGTTTATCTCCATAATATTCAATAACGGCTCGCAAGATACTGTCGCTTTCCACAGGCTGGTATGTCTTGAACATATAATACTGCGTCAGCAAATTGTAGTACATCCGGTTTTCGGTGTCCAAAGACTTTGACACACGTCCAAACGCTGCCAAGACCTTGGCAGTATCTACATCGGCCTCGTTTAGCAGACTGTCAATGTGCATCAACTGCGGATCATACGGCCCACGGCGGCTGCTACACTGGCAAAACACCAAGGAGCAGACCATGAGAAGAAGAACGGGTATCGGATATAGGATGTGTTTCATTACTAATGCTAAAATTGAAATACAAAGATAGCCATAATAACATGATGCACATTGGTTTTAGGAAAGAATTTTCAAAAAAACGGAGGATCTTGGCGGAAAGGGCGTGGGGAGGAGTGAGGGAATGAAGGATAAATGCAAAGTAGGCAGCCTGAATATTTTTTTGCTTTCAGACTACCTACTTACTATTACTAAATATTGGCAGCAGCACCCTCGCAACGGAGATTTGCGCTGGCCCGCATCATCGTCTTTTGCGGCGCCAGCATTGTAGCTCACTTTGCTCGCAAAGTGAGGGGAACGAACACGTAGCGAATATGGTCAGCGCTTTAGCGCATGACTTTGTTGGATTTTCAGCCGTGTTTGGTCGCCACAATATTCGTCCCAATATTCGTCCCAATATTCGTCCCAATATTCGTCCCAATATTCGTCCCCCTCACTTTGCAAGCAAAGTGAGCTACAGTGCTTCGCCGCAGGCCTTCGCCGAATGTTCGCGCAGCGCTACTTGTTGCTATGCCACAACCGCCATGCTATTTGGTGAGATACACCCGAAAGAGGAAATTCTTCGACTTTTCACCATATTTCTGGCATTCGGGATCCCCCTTCTCCACGTATGAAACTCTCGAGATGTGTAAATCTTTCCAGCGAGAGGCCAGCCACTGCATGTCGCCATGCTCCACCACCTTGCCATTCACCTCAGCATAGCAACCCGGCAGACGGAATGCACGCAACACCCGCACCACGCCCTCGTCTGTTTTCCAGACGTTGCTCTCACTCATATAATTCATAAACCGGCGCACAGCCACAGAAACCACTCCACTGTCCATCGCGCTGCCATCGCCCTTGTAAAGGTCGCACACCTTTCCCAAGTACCACGCCACATTATCGGCATGCTTCAAGGGATCGTTTTTGCCGAACATCTCAAGTTTCAAGGAATCAGCCTTGCCGAACATCTCAAATTTCTTGTTCTGCCAGTCTGTCGAGCGGAACGTATCCAGAAAATCCTTCATAGAGTCAGTTTGACCGAGGATGTACTTGGGGTTGCTACGCGCCATCAGAGGACCAAACAGGCGAAACGTCTTGAAATACACCACCCGGGGCTTTTCGAGCAACCACCACTCCACGCCATAAACCGTGCGATAGTTGGGATTCTGGCGCTCCAGCTGGCGCAAGAGCGCATAGTTTCGCCCAACGCCTCCGACAACAAACGGGGCAGCATCCTCACTATAACTGGCACTGACCTTCTGGCTCTCGGCCGGAGAATGCACATCCAGTTTGCCGCTGAAGCAAAAGCCCCCGGTGTAATGTCCAATCTGCTTGTTGTAACAATCCACTATCTCCTTGATGATGGCCTCCGCTTTGGCCACCGCTTTTTTGCCTTTGTAGGGAACAGCATAGACTTGCGTTTGAAGACAGTTGGTTGAATCAAGCCGATCACGTCCTTGCTCATTGCTAACAGCAACCACCTTGCAGTCAGACAAGATAGAAGAGAAAGGATTCTGTGCCTGCGCACACAGCGTGGCGAGGGCAACGAAAATAACAGAAAAAATTGTACGTTTCATATTGCGCATTGTATTTGTTGGGAATCTTCATGATGTCTGATGGCTTCGTTCACCACCTCAACGGCTATCTGCTGTTCCAGCAAGGCTTCCACCACCCTTGCCTCCACCTCGGCAACGATTGCGGCGCGGTCTGCTTCTGCATGCTCTGTCGGTGGCGCGAGCTTCACGCTGGCACTGTCCCTGGCTTCCTCCTCGGTTTTTGGAGTTGTCATGGTTGCTGCAACCAAGCGTTGCTGACAACGCTGTTCCTTTGCAGGGATTTCCGACGGCGCGTCCTTTGGAACGGCAACGCGTGTTGCCACGTCCCCTGCCGTTGGCAACACCTGGCGGGCAAGCTGTGGGGGCTGCTGCAAACCGTCGGTCTGCCACAGAATCTGTGTCGCTACCAGGAATGCTATCATCACACACGCCGCAGCCACATATCCGAAACGAGGCCTGAAGCGGCGTCTCAAGCCTGCGGGGTGTTTTTTCTGCGCCACCATCCGGTCGTACTCGTCAGCCCCGGGCTTCAGTTCGGCCAAGATTTGCTGGTAGAGCGCATCGTCTTCATTGTGCTTCATGACCTGCTTTTTTTGAGTATTCTTATCAACTTTGCCTTGGCGCCAGAGAGCATGCTTTTGACCGATGGTTTCGGAATGCCGGTCTCTCTGGCAATTTCTTCTGCGGAATGGTCTTCCAAATATCGCTTCCTCACGAGCTGCTGTTCGCGTGGCGACAAGCACCTGATGGCAGAGTCGATTCGTCCCCGCGTCTCCTGCGCCACGACTTCGGCATCTGCCTGATAGGTTTCGCCTGCCATTCGTTCGTCTGGACACGGCACTTCGACCATCATCTGCCTTCGCTTATAGGTGTCAATGCAACAATTCTTGGCCACCATAATGGCCAGTTGCTTCATATTCCTGTTTGCATCCAGTCGCTCGCAATAGTTCCAAAGACGCACCAACGCATCCTGCGCGACATCCTCGGCATCATCTTGATTGCCAAAGAAATCACGCGCGACCTTGACCATCAATGGTCGCAGCTCTGGCACGATATTTTCAAACTCTTTGCGATTCATTTCAACTATATATACTGCAAAAAAACTCGAAAGTTAAGTGACGGCGTGATTTTTTTTTGGGGGGGGGATAGCCCGTGCTTGGCCGCCGCAATATTCGTCCCCCTCACTTTGCGAGCAAAGTGAGCTACAGTGCTTCGCCCCACACCAATACCGACTGTCAGCACACGCGGGAGCAGACACAACCGTCGCTGGGAGAGAAACGAACGTATCTTGGTGCAGAGACGAGCGTCGCTGGGACGGTGTGCAGCTGTGTCTGCTCCTGCGTGCGCTACCGGTCGTTAGGACTGGATTTACGGAGGTTGGAATTTTGTTGATAATCAACAGACCTATAAAAAAGCACAAGGCTGGATTTCCGATGAGAGGAATCCAGCCTTGTGCTATGTTGCGGTATCAGCCTATTTGTTGGCGTTGAGAATATTTTCTTTCATGTTTTCCAGACCGGGCCAGCCAACGATGGTTTGTTTCAGTTGGCCGTTTTTGCCGTAGATGAGATAATGCGGGATGGCGCCTTCATAACCAGGGATTTGCATCTTTTTCCAGTCGTCTTTGGTGAAGATGTAGTGTTCGCCCTTGTGCTTGCGCTTCATTTCGAGGAAGCCTTTGGTGGAGGAACTGTTGTCGGTGATGTAGACAAATTCCACGCCTTGCGCCTCCAAGTCGGCTTTCACCTTTTCCATTTCCTTGATTCCGAGGTTGCAGGGGCCGCACCATGTGGCCCAGAAATCAACGAACACCACTTTGCCAGGATGACGGGCTACGATTTGGGAGAGGTAAGTGCTGGGGTCGCCCTGCGGTGTCCAGAGCGAGTCGGAGGTGAATTGCGGTGCCAATTCAGCTTGCAGTTCGCGGATGGGTGCCTGATATTCAGATGGAAGTCGGTTGATCTCCTCTGCGCCGACAGGTTGTGCGGCTTTCGTCCGCGCCACCAGTGCGGCGGCAGTGTCGAGCTCTTCGAGCCATCGGCCAAATGTCGACGACTGCAATCCGTTGGCCTCCAGATATTGTTTGTATCGGTCGCTCAGAGAGAAATAGGCCGTGTGGAGCGTATGCGGAAATTTCATTTGCGCCGCATGAGGGTCGCAGAAGTCCACTTGCTTTTCGGGCGCTGCCATCTGCACCGAGTCGAGGGGATTTGGCTGGCAGGTGTTGATGAAAGGAAAGGAACAGCAGCGGTCGATATACGCTTTCTCGCTGGCCAGCTGCAAGAATTCGCGTTCACCCTCAGAGAGGGGTAGGGCGGCATAGCGAGAGAGACGATTCTGATGGCATTCCCACACGGATTGGCGAAACTCGGCGTAGCTCAGATGGTGGATTTTGGCGATGGAGTCTTTATGAAACGAAACGGTTTCCTCCAGCAGAGCGTCTTTGAGCGAATCGACGTAGAGCAATGGTGTCATTCCGCCGCGTATGTGCAGGGCCTTTCGCTTTTCTGGATGATAGGCGCCGCTGTAATGGGTGTTGGCTGCGCGGTTTAAATCATAATCAATGGTGATGGTGTCGCCAGGGCAAAGCGGAAACATCAAGGGTTGGTCCGCCACAGAGAAATGCACATAGATGGGGTAGGATAGTTCGTATCTCAAACAGAACTGGCCGCAGGTGTCCGTTATCTCCGGGAAGGTCGTTTGTTTGATGTTGGCGCTGTTGCCCGTCAAGTACGACAGGGCGCTTGCCCCCTCAGGCAGACCGTGAACACGTGCGCGGATGATCGCTGGGGCATAGCGACGGGGCCAATCGGGGAGGGCACCAGTGAAGCGGAGCGGCGACGAAGGCGGCAGAAGTGCAGGGTAAGGGCGGTTGTCGGTGCGGATGCCCAGCATCTTGCCAGAGCCCCACCCTGTGCCGCAAAGGAAGTTGAAGGTGGCGGCGTGGCGCGGCAGGGAAGGGAAAACGAGGCGCAGAGAATCGCCCTCCTGGAAAGCAAAGGTCTCTCCCTTCGCCACTTGGCGGGCCGATTTTTCATTGCATTTGTGCTTGTAAGCCACGGCAGAGAGCAGCGGCAGACTGTCTCCGGCTGCCTTCAGACAAACGTCTTTGGGGAGCGTTATCTCGCCCTCGTAGGCGCTGAGCGCGAAGACCAAGGCCGTTGTTTTCCGCTTGATTTCAATGCGCTCGAGTTTTGAGTTGCTCAGGCCCGAAGCGCCTGTGAGATAAGACGGATGCCAGATGGATTGCGCCTGGCAGAAGGAAGTGCTGGTGAGGAAGCCCACGAAGAGCACAAGCAATGCTTTGAATTTCATGTTTTTTTTAAGGGGTTTGGGGGTAAGTAATGTTGAAAAAATAACTTCCACAATTTTGCCGTTGGCGTGTCTTACAGCATTTTCTTGCAGAGATAGTGCACTGGTTGCCAGACTGTGGCGAAGCCCACGATGACGACCGTGACGAAGACGAAGAGAACGTCTTGCCAGTGGACGCTGACAGGGTAGGCGTCTACGATGAAGTTGCCCTCGCCGTTGCCGAGGCGTAGCCAGCCGAAATGCGCCTGCAGGCCGCATAAAAGCAGTCCCAAGGCGATGCCAATGATGGCGCCGATGAGGGTGATGAGGCGGCTCTCGTAGAGAAAGACGCTCGCCACGGCGCGGTGGTCCATTCCCAGCGCGTTGAGCGTTTCGGCGTTGCGGCGCTTGTCGATGATGAGCATGGCCACAGAGCCAATCAGGTTGAAGCAGGCCACGAGGACGATGAACGTGAGGAAGAGATAAGCCATCAGTTTCTCAATCTTCATCACCTTGAAGGTTTCGTCGTGTTGCTCCATGCGGTTTCGCGCTTTGAATTTGGTTCCTGCTGCCGTCTGCACCGCTGCTTTCACCTTTTCAGGGTCGTAGCCCGGTTTAACGGACAGGAGCAGCGACGTGAGTTTGCCGTCTTGCTCGAAGAGCTCTTGCGCGAAGTTGAGCGACGTCAGCAAGTAGGCGTCGTCATAGCGTTTTTGGTTTACTTGGAAGAACGTGCCCGAGGAGAAGAGGTCGTTGACATTGAAGCTCTCCGAGGGGTTCACCATATTGATTTGTGCGCCCCGTCGCGGTGCGCAAATTTCAATCTGTCCGAAGTTGATGCCCATGCGCACAGCCAGTCCGTATCCCGGCACGGCATAGTTGATGCCAGCCGCCGAGAGGGCGGGGAAGTGTTCGCGTATGTTGTTGGTGTTGAAGACGATGCTGTCGATGCCCGTCACCTTTCCGAAGTCTTCGTCCACCCCTTTGAGCGTCACCACGAGCGGGTTGCCCCGATAGAGAATCAGGGCGTTTTCTTCAAAGCTCGCTGAAGTGCTCGCCACGCCGTCCACCCCCTTTGCCCGCAGGAGAGCGGGATCGTTGGCATCGGCATATTTGCCCTGAAGAGGCACGAGCTCGATTTCTGGGTCGAAGGCCGAATAGAGTCCCGCAATGAGTTCGCGGAACCCATTGAACACAGAAAGCACGCACACCAGGGCCATTGTGCTCACGGCGATGCCGAGTGCCGACACCCCCGAAATGATGTTGATGGCGCTGTGGCTTTTGCGCGAGAAGAGGTATCGGCGTGCGAAGAAGAGGGATAGGTTCATTGTTGGGCTGGGTTATTTCTTGAGCAGTTCGTCGATGTGTTCGATATAGTCGAGCGAATCGTCGATGAAGAACTTCAGTTCGGGAATGATGCGGAGCTGATGGCGCACGCGCGTTCCGAGTTCATAGCGCAGTTCGCGCACGTTATTGTTCACGTTGTCAACGATTTCCTGGCTGCGTTCCGAGGGGAACACGCTCAGGTAGGCGCGGCAGACGCTCATGTCGGGGCTGATGCGAACGGCGCTCACTGAAACCAGTACGCCGTGCATGGCCTGTGTCTGTTTTTGGAAAATGTCGCCCAGTTCCTTCTGGATGAGGCGTGATATTTTCTGTTGTCTGGTTGTTTCCATAAGTAGAGTTTAATAATATTGGTTATATTCCTATCCGATTTTCCGAATCAGCGAAAGTCCGTCTCTCAGTGGCAGGATGACCTTTTCCACCCTTTCATCGTCTCTCACCAAATCGTTGAAAGCCCTGATGCCTCGCGTTTGCGCATCGCGGTCGTAGGCCGGGTCGATCACATGCCCGTCCCACAAGGTATTGTCGGCCAGGATGTATCCCCCCGGCGCGATAAACGGCATGAGGAGGTTATAATAGTCGACATACTGCCGTTTGTTGGCATCGATGAAAGCCAGGTCGATGCTCAGATTCATGGGCGGCAGAAGTTTCTCCACCTCCCCGATGTGCAGAACGATGCGTGGCGGATAGGGCGAGCCCTCCAGCCAGGGTCGTGTAAACACCTCCTGCTCGTCGTTGATTTCAAACGTGTGGAGCACGGCATCGGCCGTCATGCCTGTTGCCATGCTCAGCGCCGAATAACCCGAGTAGGTGCCGATTTCCACCACCACTTTAGGGCGTATCATGCCCGTCAGCATGCGCAGGAGCTGGCCCTGCAAATGTCCCGACGCCATGCGCGGCCGCAACAGGTGGGTGTTGGTGGCGCGATAGAGCCGGTGGAGGTAGTCGTCTTCTGGCGAGATGTGGTTGAGAAGATAATCGTCCATCGTCATCGCCTCAGCGGTTGCCATTTCAGCATCGGTTGCCGTTTCAGAAGGGTAGAAATTCATGTCAGTGTGTTTTTTAGTAATGGCGATTTACCATTACTTAATTAGGATAGGTTTCCTCCCCTTCCGTTTCGAAGAGGTTCTTCACGATGTTCATTTCCATGAAAGACGTGGTCTGTTCCTTGCGTTGCGAACCGAGATAGCAGATGCGGTCGTCCATGTGAAGCATGCCATCGCTGAGAAGTTTGCGCAGGGCGGCGAGCAGGAACTCGTGTCCGTAGCTCTTCATTGGCATGTAGATGGCGTAAACACCATAGGAGAGTGCCAGGTGTCGCACCGTTTTCGCCTTGTAGCAGATGGCCAGGATGGTGCATTTTCCGCGGAACGAAGAAACGTAGCGTGCTGTGCGTCCCGTGTAGCTGTCCATGACAATGGCTCGCAGACGCATGCGCTGCGTTGCCATCACGGCCTCTTTCGAGAAGAACTCCGTCACGTCGGGGTGTTCTGCCAACGGGATGTCCACCTCTGGAATCTCGTCGAAGTTGTCTTTCTCAGCCTGTTCGGCCACGGTGGCCATCACGCGTACAGCTTCGATGGGGTAGTCGCCGTAGGCCGTTTCGCCAGAGAGCATCAGGGCATCGGCGCGAGAATAAACTGCGTTGGCGATGTCTGTCACCTCTGTACGCGTTGGGCGCGGATTGCGAATCATGCTTTGCAGCATCTGGGTGGCAACAATGACGGGCTTGTGGGCGCGGATGGCTTTGGCCACGAGGCGATGTTGGATGCCCGGGATGCGCTCCTGCGCCACTTCGATGCCGAGGTCGCCGCGGGCCACCATGATGCCATCGGCTGCTTCGATAATCTCGTCAATGTTGTCAACGCCCTCCTGGTTCTCGATTTTGGCGATGATGCGGATGTCGCTGTTTGCTTCTTTAAGCAGTTGGCGCACTTCTGCCACGTCGGCGGCTGAGCGCACGAAGGAATGGGCGATGAAGGCCACGTCGGCTTCAATGGCAAAGCGGATGTTTTCTTTGTCGCGCTCCGTCAGGGCTGGCAGGTTGATGCGCGTTCCTGGCACGTTGACACTCTTGCGCGAACCGAGCGTGGCGTCGTTTTCCACGCTGCAGACGAGCGTGGTGGCGGTTTTCTCTTCCACGAAGAGTCCGAGGTCGCCGTCGTCAATGAGGATGTGTGAGCCTACGTTGAGGTCGTCAACGAAGTTCTTGTAGGAAACAGCGATGCGCTCGTGGGTGGTGATGATTTCGGGGTTGCCAACGATTTCCACCATCTCGCCTTTGTGGAACTCGATGGGGGCTTCGCAGCGGGTGGTGCGCACTTCAGGGCCTTTGGTGTCGACGAGAACGGCGATGTGGCTTGACACTTCGCGCACGTTGTTAATCACTTTGCGCATGCCTTCAGGGCCTTGGTGGGCGGTGTTGAGGCGTACGACATTCATGCCGGCTTCATAGAGGGAGCGCAGCAAACCTATATCGCAACGGGCATCAGAGATGGTTGCTACAATTTTTGTTTTCTTGTACATGGTGGTATGGTGTATATACTATCTATTTATATTGTTGAGTCAAGGATGTGCCGAGGGATGCGTGTGGAAGGCACGTGCTTTACGCGCGGCGCTTTCCGCCTCGTTTCACCATTACTTATGGATTAACGATGGCTTCTACGGCCAGTCGGTAGGAGTTGAGGCCGAAGCCGCAGATTACGCCTTTGCAGGCGGCGGCGATGCAGGAGTGGTGGCGAAACTCTTCGCGCTGGTGTACGTTGGAGATGTGTACTTCGATGACGGGGAACTTCACGCTGCGGATGGCATCGTGAAGGGCTATCGACGTATGGGTATAGGCCCCCGCGTTGAGCACCACGCCGTCAACGTCTTCTGTTATGGCCTGTTGCAGGCGGTCGATGAGAAAGCCTTCTACGTTGCTCTGGAAATAGAGAAATTCCACTTGCGGATAGCGTTGGCGGAGCTGGTTGAGGCAACTGTCCATCGTGCCGTTGCCGTAGATGCCAGGTTCGCGTTGTCCGAGCAGGTTAAGGTTGGGGCCGTTGAGAATCAGAATTTTCATAAGTAATCTCTTTTGGAGCGGCGGAGGGCAGACTGGGTGGCCCGGTGGGGCTGTCGTGGACATTTGCAGGTGGCCAGAATGATGCTTAACGCCGCTATCATGTTTGGTTTTCGGCAGAAAAAACGTACCTTTGCTTCTGGTAATGGAGGAATAAGGAGTTATATCTTATGTCCTGTCTTTTTGCCGTTTTGGGTATTTGTCATCGGTCACATAGCCCGCTATGTTCCCTCTTCCAAGTTCCAAAACCAACAAAAATATAGGTCAAAATTGCCCAACTTATTCTTTCACCATTACTGCAAGCAAAGGTACGAAAAAATATGGATACGAAGCATACCAACAAGGCAGGAGAAATGCATTCGAGCATTGTGGACGCCAATTCCATTCCGCAGGGCGTCGACCCCAACCTGTTCAAACGTCGCAAAGAGCCCGTTGTATTGGGCAAATACCGCAGTTATCTGCTCCTTGAGCGCGGCCTCTCGCCCAACACGCGTGAGGCTTATTGCCGCGACGTGAAGCGTTTCCTTGAATATGTTGAAGAAAACCATCTCGAGGTGGGGGGGCTCACGCTCAACGACTTCCATCGTTTCACCTGGACGCTCTCTGATCTCGGCATCAGCGAGCGCTCATTGGCGCGTGTGCTTTCGGGCGTGCGCTCCTTCTTCCATTTCCTGCAGCTCGACGGATATATCGAGAAGAATCCCGTTGAAAACCTGCAGTCGCCAGCCTTCGGCAAACATCTGCCAGAGGTGTTGTCGCTGGAGGAAGTCGATGCCATCCTTGACGCCGTTGACCTCGGACACCGCGATGGGCAGCGCGACCGCACCATGATTGAAATTCTTTACAGTTGTGGATTGCGTGTGACGGAGCTTTGCCAGTTGCGCCTTTCCGACCTCTATCTCAACGAGGGCTATCTGCGCGTGCTCGGCAAGGGCAACAAGCAACGCCTTGTGCCAGTGTCGCCTCGCGCCATCGAGGAATTGCAGCGCTGGTTTGTGGAACGCGACAAAATCGAACCGAAGATGGGCGAGGAAGACTACGTGTTTATCAGTGCTTCGCGCCGACAACGCCTCTCGCGTATCACCGTTTTCCATAATCTGCGTCTCTATGCCGAGCGGGCCGGCATCAACAAAACCATCAGTCCGCACACGCTGCGACACACCTTTGCCACGCATCTTCTGGAAGGCGGCGCCAACCTGAGGGCCATACAGATGCTGCTCGGCCACGAGAGCATCGCCACCACCGATATTTATATGCACCTCGGAAACCCCTATCTGCGCGAACAGGTGCTTAAGTATTTCCCGCGCAACCAAAAAGAGACTGGAACAGCGATGAACTCAGGAGAAGTCGCTGAGGCTCCGACGGTTGCGGACGCTTCGGATGCTTCTGGCATTTCTGGCGTTTCGGACGTTCCTGGCGTTTCGGACGTTCCTGCAGAGAAAGCATAACACTTTACTTACCCTTACCCTTCTTGCGAGTATGAAAATCATCATTGACGACAAAATACCATTTATGCGCGGGCAGGCAGAGCGCCTCGGCACCGCCGTTTATCTTCCTGGCGCTGCCATCACCGCCGATGACGTGCGCGATGCCGATGCCCTCATTGTGCGAACCCGCACCCGCTGCGATGAAGCCTTGCTCAAAGGCAGTCGTGTGAAATTTATTGCCACGGCCACCATCGGTTTCGACCACATCGACACCGCCTGGCTCGCGGAAAATGGCATCGGATGGACCAATTGTCCGGGCTGCAACGCTGGCAGTGTGGCGCAGTATGTTGAGAGCGCCCTCTTGCTCCTTGCCCGTGCCGGACGCATTCGTCTTGATGCCGCCACCACGTTGGCCGTTGTCGGCGTGGGCCACGTCGGCACGCAAGTGGCGCTCATGGCCAAGCGTCTCGGCCTCAACCTCTTACTTTGCGACCCCTTGCGCCTTCAGGGTTGTGGCGGGGTGGAAGAGGGGAGCGCCGCTGCTGGCGGCATTGCCGATGCCGCCTGTTGCGCCACGCTCGACGACGTTTGCCGGCAGGCCGACATCATCACCTTCCATACGCCACTCACGCGCCAGGGGCTTCACGCCACCTTCCACCTCGCTTCGGCCGATTTCTTCAGCCGTTTGCAGCGCCGCCCCGTCGTGATAAATTCCAGTCGCGGTGAGGTGGTCGACACCAGTGCCTTGCTCGGCGCCCTTCGTGGCAGTATCGTCCGCGAAGCCGTTGTCGACACGTGGGAGAACGAGCCCAACATCTCGCGCGAACTCCTTGACCGGGCTTTCCTCGCCACGCCCCACATCGCCGGCTATTCTGCCGACGGAAAGGCCAATGGCACCCGTATGTCGCTCGAAGCCGTGGCTCGCTTCTTCGGTGTTGATTGTCTGTTTGACGTGGAGGCTCCAGCCGTGCCGCCCACGTTCCGCTATTATCCTGAAGCACCCGACGACGCTGCCGCCAACCCTTCTCTGGCGCTCTACGACCCGCGACGCGACAGCGATGCCCTGAAAGCCGACCCCGCTGCCTTTGAGCGCCTGCGCGGAAATTATCCGTTGCGACGGGAACACTTTTAGTGATGGTGCATTACTTAGAATGCCTCCCCTAATAGTGATGGTGCATTACTTATTATGGCGGCGCTGAAGGGCTTCACAAATTTTTAGCAAAAAAATATGGGAAAAGGCTTGCTGTTTTCTGATAAGATATTTAAATTTGTAGAGTACACGTGGCAATAGATATGGCCATTTGTGTACTCTGCAAATAGTTTTTAACAACAGAACCTTTGGGAGATGGCCGGCGCATACAGACGGCCGGGCTCGTCAGAAACAGAAACGCAACATGGAGCAGCCGACATGAAATGCTTCCCTATTGTATTTGTATGCGGCAAACGCATAGGCTTCTACCGTTGTTTTTTAAATCCCCTCCGCAGAAGGTTTGCAAAACTGATGGTTTATGAAAATCATAAAGATCGGACGTTCGCTCGACAATGATTGCGTGATTCAAAACTCCAATGTATCCGGACATCACGCAGAACTCATCTTGGATGACAACGAACAGCAGGGCACAATTCGTGACCTAAATTCCACCAATGGCACTTTCGTCAATAACGCACGGGTTTCGCAGCAGCGTGTGTCGGTCAACGACGTGATTAGGCTCGGCTCGGAAATCACCAGTCTCAGGGACATTGTGGGCCGTTGCGGAAAGACAAAGATTCGCGTCGGCAACGCGGGCGGCGCGGCAAGTGGCGGACCTGTAGCGGGCGGCGAGAGCTACACCATCGGACGTGACAACGACTGCCGCATCAAACTCACGCCGACTGACGTTTCGCACCATCATGCCTTGCTCTATCGCAACGCACAGGGCGACGTGGTGATTGAAGATACCAATTCCACCAACGGCACCTATGTCAACGGCGAACGCGTCACGAGTCGCAAACTTCAGAAGGGCGACCGCGTGACCATCACGCGGGCTTATGCGCTCGACTGGGAAAACTATCTGCAACCGCGGGTTCCGCAGCCGGAAGTGCCACCAGTGGCTCCGAAGTCGTCGGGCAAGGGCGTCTGGATTTCCATCGCCGCCGTCTTCATTGTGGCGTTGCTCGGCGTGGGAGGCTATTTCGGATGGAAGCATTTCGCAAGCTGGAGCAGCGAGAAGATATATAATGAATATGGCGATGCCGTGTGCATGACTTACAGTGTCTACGGCTATAATATCTACCAGGATGATGAAGACATCACGACGGCTTTCTTCCGTCAGTTGTTGGGACAGGACGGCATCGAATGCCTGAGCGTTGACGGGGAGGGAAATCTTGTTCCTAAGCGCGGCGAGGCCGTCGGAACGGGTTTCTTTGTCAGCAAAGACGGTAAGGTCGTCACCAACCTCCACATCACGCAGCCTTGGCTGTCGAACCCGTCGTCGAGCGACGACCCTGTGGGCAAGAAAATCAACCAGCAGGTGCAGGATATTCTGATTCAAACTGGCAACGGCGCGTTGTGTAGCCGCATCACGGTGAAGCCGCAACTTTACGGCATTGGTATTATCCCCGATGGTGTGGTGTTCAGTCCCAACAACCTCGTGTCTTGCACGGTCTATAAGGAGCAGAGCGGCATGCCGAAAGACGTGGCCGTCATTCAAACAGAAAGCCGTACGCTCCCAGCGAAGGTGACCCACATCATCGACTTCAACAAGGCCGACCTCTCGCCCGATGCACTGAAGGAGGGCAAGAAAATCTTTACCATCGGCTATCCTTCGGGCACCGACATGGGCATGATTGACAACCGCGAAATCCACAACCAGGTGCACGAAGGCAATGTGACGCAAAACCGTGGAGAAGTGAGCTTCGGTCACGACATGGTGACGGAACACGGCGCAAGCGGTTCGCCGATTCTCAATGACAAAGGACAGCTCGTCGGCATCAACAATGCCGGATTTGAAAAGCAGGGACTCAACATGGGCGTAAAGGCCAAGTATCTCGTTGAACTCCTGAAATGACACGTTGAATATTAATCCGTAAGGGCGTAGAGAATGGCCGCGCAAGCTGTTCTCCGCCATTACATAATAACTTATATTACCATGGCAACAAAGAAATGTCCGAACGGACACCAATATGACTCAAGCATTTATGGCGACAACTGCCCCTTCTGCCCGCAGAGTGGCCACACACAAGTGAATATGCCCGGAATCGGGGCGCCGACAGCAAAAACGGAGATAAACAATAATTTCAACGGAAACGGCACCCCAGGCGCAACGGCTCCTACAGCACCTTATTACCCTGGCATGCCTGACGTGCCAGGCGGTGGCGGCGGACACACCGTCATTCGCACCGTCGGACAGCCCGGCTCGCCCAATCCTGACGGCGGCCGCAAATTGGTGGGCTTGCTCGTTAGCTACAGCCACAATCCCGCAGGGGAGGTCTACAAGATTTATGAGGGCCGCAACATCGTGGGCCGCGACCACGCTTGCGACATCAGTTTCCCGATGGACGACAAGATGTCGGGCCGCCATCTGCTCATTCTCTACCGCGAGGCGGAGGGCATCATGTGGGCCAACGATGAAAATTCTTCAAACGGCACCTACATCAATGGCAAGTTCACTGGCGACCGCACTGAATTGCACACCAACGACATCATCGTCATCGGCAGCACGAAGCTCGTGTTCCTCGGCGTGCCTGAGTTCTAAATGTGAAACCTTCAAGGGCAAGTTACGTTTGCCTTATTAGTAATTAAGGCTCGTGCTTGCCCTTTTCCCTTTCCTTCCCTTTTTCCCTGCGCCGCATTCCGGCACTGGATATATTCTTATGTAGAGACGTTCTGGATATAGGCCGTCAGTGAGATGAAAAGAAATTTCCTGAGCGCTTATCAGCAGGACTTTCTATACACACAGGTCAATCAAGACATATTTATGCAAAGCCAGAAATATTATTACTGCAACATCGAAGGTTTGACCGACGTTGGTTGCAAGCGTCCTGCCAACGAGGACTGGTTCGACAAGTTTGAATGCCAAAACGGCCTTGTCGCTGTGGTGTGTGATGGTATGGGCGGCCATGTAGGCGGTGCTGTAGCCTCGCATACAGCCGTTGAGGCCATTCGTGCCTTCCTGGAAGCCAATTATTTCGAAAATCCCAACGAAGCCATCGTGGCAGCTGTCAATGCTGGCAATCAGGCCATCTTGCAGCGCACCCAGCAACAGCCCGAACTCTCGGGCATGGGAGCCACCTGCGTTATCCTCATCGTGCGCGATGGCTATGTCTATTATGGGAGTGTGGGCGACAGCCGCATTTATCTCGTGCGCCAGCATGTCATCAAGCAACTGACCAAAGACCAAAGCTTCGTGCAGATGCTCGTTGACCGCGGCGAAATAACGCCAGAACAGGCCGAGCACCATCCGCGCAAAAACGAAATCACCAATGCCCTCGGCCTGCCTCAGATGATGCCCGCCGTGGTGCGCTCCGAACCCGTTGAGCCAGAGGCTGGCGACTGCTTCATCCTCTGTTCCGACGGATTGAGCGGTATGGTTCCCGACGAGAAGATCCTCGAAATTGCTGGCAGCCAAGCCAAATATACGCAGCAAGAGCGCGTGCAGCGCCTCATTGAAAAGGCGCGTGTCAATGGCGGCTACGACAACATCACGGCCGTGATGGTTGAATTTTCGCTCTCCCCGTTCAAGAACCGCTCAAAGAAGTCAAAGGGTGGGGCAGTTTCTCCGTCGGCGAAACCGTCGCGCCTACTGACCATTTGGCTCCCAGTTGCCGTTCTCTGCCTCGCCCTCGCTGGCGGTGCCGCCTGGTGGTTCCTGAGAGACAGCGAACCGAAGATGGCAACGGCCGACGACTATGTCAAGGAGCTGATGGAGAAAGACAAGAATTCGGAGGTTAAACTTAAAATTGCGGAGGGCGACCCCGACGCTTTGGTGTTTAAGGCCAATCAGAAGTTCATGACCATCGAGGAGGTGCCAAACAGTTTTGGTGTCGTCTCTATCTCTTGGACCACAAGCAAGGGCGAAGTGAAGCGCATCGAGGGCCCAAAGAATTTGTTTAAGACACTGAAAGTGGTGCCTGCAGAGAACTTCAATTTGACGAAAACAGACTCAACGAAGGTTGAACTGAGCTTCAAAGATAAGTTGGAAGGCGTGCAGTATGTAGCCCTCGTCTTTACGGCGACGGACGGTCACACCATCCATTACACCATCGGCATCTCTGTTCCCAAACCTTCTGATTATCCCGCGCAAAACCCAGAAGAGACCAAGAAGAAGGTGAAGGACATCAAGGATGCTTTCTCCGACGACAAGAAAGAAACCACGGAAACTCCGACACCGCTCACCAAGACCACGGAAATCAGAGCAGACATGGTGAATGAGAAGGGACAGATTAATATCTGTTTGCAGACAGGTGAAGGAAAATCAAACCGCTCGAATATCTACGTTGGCAAAGATTTGAAGTTCAGCACAACGGGCAATTCGGTGAAGGAAGCGGCCTATCATATCTCATGCCCCAATGAGAATGTGGTCAACATCACGGTATATTATAATGAGTTCAAGAAGGATTCTGAAAAAATCACGCTTTTCCTCGCCGACCAAAAGCAGTTCACCCTCATTATCAACAAAAAATAATCCTGCAATCTTATGTCATACATCTTCGATAAAGAAATAGGAAGAGGGGGCATGGGATGCGTTTACTTGGGACATGACGACCAGACCGGCCAGAAGGTTGCCATCAAGATGATGAGCAACAAGGTGACCTGTCTGCCAGAATATCGGCAGTTGTTTCAAGCTGAGGTGCAGAGTCTGCAACTCATGAACCACCCCTCAGTGGTGCACATCATGGGGCATTCGTGGTCGGATAATGACGGGAACTTCTTCCTCCCCATGGAATTTGTGGAAGGCATCACCATCGAGCAGCACGTCAAACGCAACGGGGCGTTCCCGATGACGGGGGCCATCAACCTCATGTGCAAGATTCTCGACGCCATGAGCTATGTGCATAAATGTGGGTGTATTCATCGCGACATCAAACCCTCTAACATCATGATACGCCCCGACGGCAGTATCTGTATCATTGACTTCGGCATCGCCAAGGATTTGCGTTCGGGCGTTGCCGGCCAAACCGTCGGAAAGGTCATCGGAACTGACGGATACATGAGTCCGGAGCAGGCCGAGGGCTTACACATCGACCACCGAACCGACATCTATTCGCTCGGCTGTGTGCTCTATTATATGCTCACGGGCAAAACGGCGGTCGCCAAAGGCAACAACGGCCATGAAACGATGCTCAATATCCTCAATCAGGAGCGCCTCCTGCCGTCGCAGACAACAGGTGTTTCAACGCAACTCGACAGCATCTATCTGCGGGCCATCGATCGCGACATGACCAAGCGCTATCAGACGTGCAAGGAATTTCGCGACGACCTGGAGCGCACAGAGCGCAATCCTTTCTCGTTGGATGCGAAGATTACGGTTGGGCGCCACAGGGACAATGATATCCTATTTACACAAAACGTGGTCAGCTCTCATCATTTGGAAATCCACGGGTTTACGTCTCCCAGTACGGGCGGACCAAACCGGTACACCATTGAAATCACCGACCACAGCACCAACGGCACTGGCATCGACGGCCGATATTTTAAAAACGCCACCGAGTCCATCCCTTATAACGGCACGACGTCCCTGCCGCAGGTGATGCTCGCCGGAAATCCCAACATCCTCCTTTCCTGGCCGCTGGTGATGCAGAAACTCCGTGAAAAGGGATGGAACCCGCAGGTAGGGCCTTCTGGCCTCACGCCTCCGCCGCCTCCCGCTCCAGAAACGAAACGTGAGTTCTTCCCGGCTGAAGATCGTCTCTCAGGTGGCTTCTGTTTCCTCTGCTTCATGTTCCCCGTCGTTGGATGGGTGCTTTGGGGCGTGTGGCACAACCAATACCCCAACAAAGGTTCGAAGGCCGCCATGTGGGCCTGGATAGGCTTCGGCGTAGGGTTGGTTTTCAACATTCTTGTACTTGCCGTCATGGCTGCATAGCCAGCGATTGAAAGCCGTTGAAGGGCCGCCAATCATCCGCTGTAACTTTCAGAACATTCCTTTTTAAAAAAAAACGGTGGTCGGAAGCGGAAGGGCGTTCCGGCCACCCATTAATAAAAATATAGATATGAACGCAACAGTCACAATAGGACGCAGCAGTGAGTGCAACATCATGGTGTCGGACGGCAACGTGAGTCGCATTCATGCCCGCATCAGCCGCGTTGGCGGCCAATACGTATTCGAGGACGTGAGCAGCAACGGTTCCGTTCTCAACGGCCAGGTCATTCATGGCCGTCGCATAACGGTGGCCCCCGGCGCCAACATCCTCCTTGCCGGCCGCGTGCCGTTTCCGTGGAACGAAGTCTACAAAATGCTCCCGATGGGTCCCGTCTCTCCTTACGAGCGGGAAACGCAATACAACAATTTGGGCGGCAACCCCGGCTACGCTCCTGCTTACAACGATGAAGACCGCTGTCCGGCAGGCTTCTGGATTCTCTCTTTCTTCTTCCCCATCGTCGGATGGATTCTCTGGGGCGTATGGCACAACCGTCTTCCCAACCGTGCCCGCCGTGTTTGTCAGGCTGCCTGGGTCGGCTTTGGCGTCAACGTAGGCTTCTTCTTCATGTCGATACTGCTTGCGATGTCATAGCAGGCACACGGGAGTTGCCATTACTTATTTCTTAGGAATCACAAACTTATATATCCAATATCATGATAGGCAAAGAAATCCTCAATTACCGCATCATCCAATTTATCGGAGCAGGCGGTATGGGCGCTGTTTATTTGGCTGAAAACAAGTTTATCAGCAAGCAGAAGGTGGCCGTCAAGGTCATCAAAGCCAATATGGCCAACAGTTTCACGCGGCAGCTCCTCAAGGACGAGGCCGAGAAGTTGGCAGAACTGAATCATCCCAACATCGTGGCTTTCCACAACTATCACATTGACGAGGAAGGAAACATCTACCTCATCATGGAATATGCCGACGGCAAAGACCTCGACACCTATATCCGCAATGTGAGCGGACTGATTGTGGAGAATCGCGTCTGCCCCCTCTTCGAGCCCATTCTCGACGGTGTGGGCTATGCACACAAGCATGGCATTCTGCACCGCGACATCAAGCCCTCCAACATCGTGATCACCAACGAGGGCGTGCCCAAGATTCTTGACTTCGGCATCGCCAAAATCATGGAGAAACGCCAGGACGACGGCGGCACACAGGATGATGGCACACAGGTAGATGGCACACAAGTCGAGGAAGAAGAGCCCATCATGGGAACGCCTTCCTATATGAGTCCGGAACAGGTGAAGGGAGAGAAGCTCGACGAGCGCTCAGACATCTATTCGCTTGGCGTGTTGCTCCATCAGATGATGACGGGCAACGCCCCTTACGACACCACGACCTTGACGGAACACGACATCAACACGAAGGTGGTCAGCGAACCGCTTCCGCGTATGAAGTCGTATTACAAATACATCTCCGACAAGGTGCAGAAGGTGGTTGACAAAGCCACGGCTAAAGACCCCTCACAGCGCTATCGCTCCTGCGAGGAGTTTAAGAAGGCCCTCCATCGCGCCATCTATCCGCCGCGTATGCCGAAATGGGTCAAGATTGCCGCAGCGGTCGGTGTGCTCGCTGTTTTGGGCGCTGCCGGCTACATTTGGGACTACAACCGCACGAAAATCTGTTTCTATAAGGACTATGTGGAGCAGTGGGGCATTCCCCAGGGCATCGGCGAGCTGAGTAGCGGCGAGCAGAGCCATGCGGCACGTGCCTATCGTTTTGAATATAAGAAACACAAGTTGCAGCGTGTGAGCCACGTCAACAGCAAGGGCAACATCATTGAAGACGGCGAAAGCGAGCGCACCGAGCGTCCGCTCGACCAGACTTTCACCTACAATTCCGACGGGAAAGTGTCGCGCGTGAAGGTGATGGACCGTAGCGGCAAGGTGCTTTATGTGAAAGCCTACAACGAGAAGCTCAACACCATGTCGTTCCAGTTCGACGACGAGCACGGAACGGAGCGCCCCATCGCTGCGCAGACGGTCAACTATGGACGCACGTTGGAATCGAACGGCAACGAACAACTCGGGCGCATTTCGCGTTGGTGGCTCGAATATGACGAGGACGGACACGTCACTTCCCTGAAATATGCCGACCAGAGCAACACCGCCGTGGGCGATGCCGACCACATCTATGGCCGTCTCTACACCTACGACGACAAAGGACGAACGGCCACCATCACCTATATCGGACGCGACGGCAAGCCGACCTCAACGCGCTGGGGACTTTCAAAGAAGGAATACTCCTACGACGACAACGACAACTGGGTGAAGGCTGTCTATCTCACCGTTGACGGCCAGCCAGCCCTCGATGTGGCCGATGGCTTGTCGGTGTATGAAATGGAATATGACGAAAACGGCAACCTCGTCAAGGCGCTCCACAAAGATGCCAAGGGCGATCTCATGCTGCCCAAGCGCAATGGCTATGCCGGTGTGAAAAACACCTACAACGAAGAAGGGCAATGCGTGAAGACAGAAGTGCTTGGCATCGACGGCAATCCGATGTACATCGCTGAAAACGGTTACGCCGGAATTGAGAACAAATACGACGTCAACGGCTACGTCTGCGAGCAGACCTTCATCAACACAGAAGGCCAGATTTGCGACACACGCCAGGGCATGGCCCGCTCAACGTATGTCAACGACGAGCATGGCAACAACCTTGAGCAGTGGTTCTATAACAAAGCCGGAAATCTCTGCCTCAATGCCGATGGCGTGGCCGGCATCAAGGCCAAGTTCGACTCTGTCGGCAACCTCATCGAATACATGAACTACGACGTCAAGCATCAGCCCGTGCTCGACAACAACGGTTTCGCCGGCCAGCGATTCGCCTATAACGAATTGGGACTGATTTGCGAGATGGCCGGACTCGGCGTCGACGGCAAACCCTGTGCGAGCAAGGAACTCGTTTACATCACGCGCATGACCTACGACCGCAAAGGCAACCTGATACGCCGCGCCTTCTATGACGCTTCTGGGAAAAAACTGATGCTCAACCGCGAAGGGGAGGCTGGATGGGACAATACCTATGACGAGCACGGCAACCTTGTCTCCTACGCCTTCTTCGGCACCGACGGCAAGCCTTGCGTTTCCAAGGGCCTCCACTATGCTAAGATGGTGAAGACCTACGACGACAATGGCTACGTCAAGACTGAACGTTATCTCGACCTCAACGGCCAGCCCACTTGGCACGACGGCATCTGCGGAACAGACTATATCCACGACGCTATGGGCAACGAACTGGAGAACAAACCCGTTGGCCGCGACGGAAGTCTGGCACCAGGCAAACTGATAGTTCGCAATAAGTACGACCGCGTTGGAAACTGCACAGAATATGCCGTGTTCAACCTCAACGGTCCGGCGCTCAACAGTTGGAACATCCACCGTTGCGTGATGGTCTACAACAGTTTGAACCAGGAAACAGAGAGACGCTGGTATGATGTCTCTGGAAACCTCACCACCTACAATACCGACAAATACGCCATTGTCCGCTACAAATACGACCTCCTGGGCAACGTGGTTTCAACGGCCTATTTCGGCGTCGACAAGAAGCCAGTCAAGTGCAACGAAGGATGGGCATCGACGTTGAACGTCTACAACAAGATGGGCAAAATCGTGAAGCAGTCGTTCTTCGACATCAACGGCAACCCCACCGACCCGAAGGTGATGGTGCCTGTGGGCATTTGCGACTACGACAAGTGGGGCAACATGACCTTCATCGCCTCGCAAGACGGACACGGACATTACATCATCAATCCGCAGACGGGATGGGCCATCTTGCGCATGACATACGACAGCCACGGCAATTGCCTCTCGCGTGCCTATTTCAATGTCTCCGACAAGCCAATGGCCAACAGCGATGGCTACCACAAAGAGACCTACAAATTCAACAACGACAACAACTGCACGGAGCATGCCTATTTCGGCACCGACGGCAAACCGATGCTTTATTACAGCATCCACCGCGAGACCTATGCCTACGACACCAACGGCAACCAAGTGCTGATGGAACTCTACGGCATTTCGGGCAACAAGGTCAACTGCGATGCAGGATGGCATAAGCGCACAACGGCCTACAACGAAGACAACCAGCCGACCGTGCGGAAATACTACAACGCAGCAGGCAAGGAACTCGAAACGCAGCGCTGGAACGGCGAATCGTGGACAGCTCAAACATCGGCAGCAAGACCCGTACAGCCTGCCCAGCCGACACCGCAGCGCACCGCTTCAAGCAGCAGCAACTGGACGGCAACGGCACAGGCCTTGGCCAGCGAGCTCCCCACGTCGACCACCGTTGGCAATACGCGCCTGACGATGACCGCCCTGCGCATCACAGGGGCAAACTCCTGTGAGCTCTCCTGCCGCATCAACGCTTCCATCTATGAGGCCGACCCCGACGACGTCGACACCATCAAGGGCAACCTGCCCAATGCAGCCGCAGCCATCAAAAAGCAGCTCGGCGGCCGCGTTTCGGTGCGTGTCGTGCTCTACGATTCCAAGGGACGTCTCATCACCAGTGCAACGAAGTAAGTAGGTGCTCAGAATTATAAAATAATCTGTTAAGTAGGTGGTCAGAATTATTTTTACATTTGAAATGTTTTATCGGGATGCAGATACGCCACCTTGGTTGAAGGAGCAATGCGGGCATTGCGACTGAAAACAAGGTAAGTAGATGCGCCCGAGAGGATATTTCAAATGTGAAAATAATGCTCTTGGCATATGTTATAAAAATAATTTTGAACACCTACTTAACCTCCTTACCCCTCCTAAATCATCAATCCATAAAAACGTATCATCATGAGAAAGTTATTTTCAACCCTTCTGTTGGTGTTCTTCTTCACGAGTTTCCAGGCTTTTGCCGATGGAGAGTTCACCACCCGCCAATTGGCGCTCCGTTCCGAAATCCAGTCCTTCCTGAAGCAAGAAGGCTTCATGCCTGAGATCGACAGCGACGGCGACATCAAGTTCAAGCGAGAGGGCAACACCTATTACGTCCGCATCGACAAGGCCAACAAGTCGCCGATGTACCTCCGTCTCCAGAGCTATTACAATTATAGCGACAATTTGAGCAAGAGCAAAGTCTCTGCCGCCCTTCCCGACCTCAACCTCTGGAAGGCGGTGAAGGTCGTGATGTATGAAAGCCAGTTCACCGTTCAGGCCGACATGTTCCTCACCAGTTCCGAGGCCTTCAAGACCGTGTTCTATAAGCTCATCAGCATTGTCTCCGACGTGGAGGACGAAGTGTTGAAACTCTGATAGTAATTTCTTCTTCATAAAGCAGCGGGCCTGCGCGAGAGTTTTCTCGTGCAGGCCCGTTTTTTTTCTTTGGCAACAAAGATGCGGCGCAGCGGAAATAAAGACAATCATCGTCATTCGTTGTTTTGCCCAGTCGCGGCAGCACCAATCAGACCATACAAAAGCCCCCTTCAATCCGTTCCTAAGGATTGTCAGCGAATCTGGGACGAGACGCGACCGAATCTGGGGCGAGGCACGACCGCACCTGGGAGGAGGCACGACCGAACGTGGGGCGGCGTTCGCTGACAGGTATAGGTTGTGGATTGGCGGGTTGCCTTGTCTGTAAACCAATTGTCTTTGCAAAATCAGGCAGGTTCCCATATCATTCACTAATAGTAAATACCCCCAAATACTCAATAGCCTTCCATATATTGCAATACGGCCTGCACGGGATGCTTACAGTTTTTTTGTTGATTAAGCATCAAAATCAATGTTGTCAAATATCCAAGCAAATAATTTCTGCAAGCCGCACAATCTGCCACAAAAAAGCACTAACTTTGTGGCAAAATATAAAACTATGAGTGCAAACAGTTCTTACAAGGCGATGCACGATATTGTGGAGCAGACAAAAGAAGGAACAATACTTATTCCTGATGATTTCACAACGTGCGGCACTCCCGATGCTGTACGGTCGGGACTAAGCCGCTTGTGCCGTAACGGATTGTTGTATCGCTTTGCAAAAGGTATTTACTATAGACCTTTGTATGACAAGTGGGACGGCACATTGCGTGAGCCGTCATTAGATGCCATTGCCTTGAAAATTGCTCAACGGGATAATGCGCGTATTATTCCGACCGGAGCATACGCACTTAACAAACTGGGATTATCTACTCAGGTTCCGGCTAACATTATCTATATAACGGACGGCTCTGCACGGCAGGTCAAGTTCGGAGAGGGAAAGAGTATCACTTTTCGGCACAGTAATGACTTGGGAAATTTTGCCTATCAATCCCAATTAATGCAACTGGCTGTTCTTGCCATGCGCGAGATTGGCGAGAAAACCATAACTGAAGACCAGAAGGGAATAATAAAAAATATGATAACCAGCCATGTCTCGGAACAAGAATTTAATCATGATATAGTTCTTGCTCCTACATGGATAAAAAAGATATTACAGCGATGAATTTCATTGATCTGTCAAAAGAAGACCGTTTGGATATACTTGACCGTGTTTCCTCGGAATTGAACATCCGCCAGCGGGAGGTCATAGAAAAGGATTGGTGGGTCACGGCGGTTCTCCGTGCCATGTTCGGTTTACCTTACGCCGACCATTTGTCTTTTAAGGGCGGAACATCGCTGAGTAAGTGCTGGCATCTGATTGACCGTTTTTCCGAGGATATTGATGTTGCTATTGATAGGGAGTATCTTGGTTTTACAGGAACCTTATCCAAGACGCAAATCAGTGACAAACTGCGTCGTACAGCCTGTTCTTTTGTAAGAGAGACCATGCAGCATGACTTGGCAGAACAGCTATATCAAAACGGCATATCAAAAGAAAAGTTCAAGGTGAATGTGGATATAACTCCTATCTCCACAACAGACCCAGAAGTCATCAACATCAATTATGATTCCGTGCTGTCCTTTTCCATAGATGGAGCGGATGGTAATCAATATGTTCTTCCCAAGGTAAAAGTGGAGGTCAGCGGTAGGTCAATGAGCGAACCTGTGCAGGAAATTGCACTTGATTCCATGATTGACCAAGTATATCCGAAAGCACCCTTTGCAGAGCCTAAGTTCATGGTGCGAGCGGTTCTTCCGGAACGTACTTTCCTTGAAAAGGTATTCCTGCTCCACGAAGAATTTGCCAAGCCAAAAGATTTAATCAGAGTGGAACGGATGTCACGCCACATGTACGACATCGGGCAGATGTTGAAAACGCCGATAGCAGAGAGTGCTATCAATAATGCAGACCTCTACCGTCAAGTAGTGGAGCATCGCCGCACGTTCATCGGTTTGCGTGGCTTCGACTATGATACGCTTTATCCTGCGACACTCAATATTGTTCCACCGGTTTCAATTGCCGAACAGTGGAAAGCCGACTATGAGAATATGCGGATGCACATGATTTATGGAGAGTCTGTACCGTTTGATGAGCTGGTAGGTAATCTCAAAGAGTTGAACGATAGAGTAAAGAAATTGCACATAATATAGTAAAACAGGTAATGGGAAGGTTGTTGAAATATATCGCGGAAGAAACTCAAGGTGCTTGTTTTACTTCTTTCAAGTTCTGCTATGACACCTGACTTCGTCAATGCGTCACCCAAAGCCACTCGTGATTTGTTGTAACTCATTGATTCTCAACCTGTGCTATGTGATGGCGCAGGAATGTGATGAAGTCAGGAAGAATAGGCGGCGGATTGGCAGATTGCCTTTTCGTCTGTCAACCATTCGTTTTCAGAAAAACGGGATGCTTGTTTGTTGCTTCTCAGAAGCTCCAGAATATCTCATTCTTTCGGACCTCGCGCGGAGATTGCGGCGAAAAAAGGCCCAGGGCAAACCATTGGTCGGTTTGCCCTGGGCCTTTAATAAAGCGTATGGTTTCTATTTCTTCTCACCCCATTTCTTGCAGAGCTTGCCGCCCAAGAGGCAGTAGAGGCCGATGGCAACGAAGGGGATGCTGAGAAGTTGTCCCTGGTTGAGCCCGATGGTGTTGACCATCTGGATTTCCCATGCTTCCTGAACGTCTTTGAAAAACTCGACGAAGAAGCGGAAGGCGAAGATGGCCGTCAAGCACCAGCCGAAGAAAAATCCCGTGCCAACGCGGTCGCGGTGGCGGCGGTAGAGCCACAAGCCGACGAGGAAGAACACGAAATAGGCAATGGCTTCGTAGAGCTGGCCAGGATGGCGAGGCAGGAGATCGCCGTTGCAGGCGAAGATGAAGCCGTAGTCGGTGCCAGTGTATTTGCCAACGATTTCCGAGTTCATGAGGTTGCCGAGGCGGATGCAGCAGGCTGTGATGGGCGTGGCGATGGCGATGTTGTCGAGCACGCGGAAGATGTTTATCTTCGTGCGGCGCACATAAAGCCAAAGCGCAATCATCAGTCCGAGTGTGCCGCCGTGGGAGGCCAGTCCAGCATAGCCCGTACACTTCCAGCCGGTGCCAGTATCCCTGACAGGCAGGAACATTTCAACGGGGTGGCTGAGGAAATAGCCCGGCTCGTAGAGCAGGCAGTGGCCGAGGCGTGCACCGATGAGGATGCCGATGAAGCAATAGAAGAAAAGAGGGTCGAACTGGCGTTGCGGGATGCTCTGTGCCTTATAGAGCTTATAGACGATGATATAGGCCGCTATCAGTCCGACACACCAGAAGAAGCTGTACCAATGGAGCGAGAAACTGCCGATGGTGAACACTTCCTTCGATGGTTGCCAGAGAATGGAAAGTATTTCCATGATGTCTTTCTTGATTTGATGAGCCTGAGAGAGGCAGGCGTTTATACGTTGAAGCGGAAGTGCATGATGTCGCCGTCCTGTACGACGTATTCCTTGCCCTCAACATGAAGCAGGCCAGCGTCGCGCACGGCCGATTCAGATCCGAGGCGGATATAGTCGTCGTATTTGATGACTTCGGCGCGGATGAAGCCCTTCTCAAAGTCGGTGTGGATGACGCCGGCACACTGCGGCGCTTTCCATCCGCGGCGGTAGGTCCAGGCTTTCACTTCCATTTCTCCAGCCGTGATGAAGGTTTCGAGTTCGAGCATTTTGTAGGCCGCTTTGATAAGGCGGTTGCATCCGCTCTCTTCAAGCCCAACATCTTGGAGGAACATCTGGCGCTCCTCGTAGGTCTCGAGTTCGGCGATGTCGGCCTCAGTCTGTGCGGCCAACACGAGTACTTCGGCACCTTCCGGTGCTACAGCTTCGCGCACCTCCTCCACATAGTGGTTGCCGGTGGCGGCGCTGCCTTCGTCAACGTTGCAAACGTAGAGCACAGGTTTCGAGGTGAGGAGGAAGAGGCCCTTGGCGGCTTTTATTTCCTCTTGCGATTCAAACTGCACGGTGCGTGCCGATTTGCCCTGGAGCAGGGCTTCCTTGAAGGCCATGAGCACTTCATATTCCACTTTGGCGTTTTTGTCGCCACCCACTTTAGCTATTTTCTCTACGCGCTTGATGCGGTTTTCAACGGTTTCGAGGTCCTTGAGTTGGAGCTCGGTGTCGATGATTTCCTTGTCGCGAACGGGGTTGACCGAACCGTCAACGTGCACCACGTTGCCGTCGTCGAAGCAGCGGAGCACATGGATGATGGCATCAGTTTCGCGGATGTTGCCCAAGAACTGGTTGCCGAGGCCTTCGCCTTTCGAGGCACCCTTCACGAGTCCGGCGATGTCAACGATTTCCACCGTTGTCGGCACGATGCGTCCCGGATGCACCAGTTCGGCCAGTTTGGAAAGACGTTCGTCGGGCACCGTGATGACACCCACGTTGGGCTCGATGGTGCAGAAAGGGAAATTGGCCGACTGCGCTTTAGCGTTGCTCAAACAATTGAAGAGGGTGGACTTGCCCACGTTGGGGAGTCCAACTATACCACATTGTAAACTCATTGGTCTGTATGTTTTATTTTTTGTGTTTAAAAGTAATCACCAGTGCCGCTACGAAGAGCGCCAGGATGGCGAAGATGGCAACGTAGGCAAGGGTGTTGGTGGTTGAAACAGAGGCGGGGCGGAACTCAAACACCACTTTGTGTTTGCCTGCCGGCACCTTCAGGGCGCGGAGTACATAGTTGACGCGGCCCACTTCGGCGCTCTGGCCGTCGATGGTGGCAGTCCATCCCGGGTAATACACTTCCGAGAACACCACCACGCCGCCTTTGTCGCTTTCCACGTCGTAGTGCAATTCGTTGGGCTCATAGGCCGTGAGCGTCACGGTGCCGCCAGAGAGCGCACTGCCGTCGAGCTGTTGGCGGAATTGTTCATCGGCCACAGCCGCATGCTTCGTGTCGAGATTCGTCAGGCCCGCCATTTCAGCGTCGGCGCCCTTCACGAAGTTGAGCTTGCCGACAAACCATCCGTGGCCGTTGGCGGCAGGGTTTTTGACGGCGATGTCTTTCGTGACGATGAAATATTTCGCGTTGAGCATATTGAGCACCGGCACGAGGCTGTCGAGGTTAAGCGCTTCCACGTTGCCCGTTTGCGTCAGAGCTTGATAAAACGCTGCATGCTCCTGATTGAGATGGCGCTCAATGAGGTCTTGGTAGCGTTGCAGTTTGGCAGCATGGTAGCCTCCGATGTTCTTGTGCCAATAGCTCGTGGAGTTTTCGCTGAAGGGGTTGCCCACGGTGTAGTTGAGCACGCGGTAGTCGGGATCGGGGTCAGATAGAATCTGCTCGTCGGCCGCCGTTTTCTGCGCCATATTTTCGCTGCGCACGATGGGGTCGGTGAAGTTGTCGTCGTTGAGGTAGTGGCGGTTGACCGTCCACATGTCCACCAAGGCCACCAAGGCCAGCGCTCCGCAGGTGGCCCAGGCTGGAATCTGCTTGATGCGCGTGCCGAGCAAGAAGATGCCGCCGCAAACGATGAGCACGATGAGCGAGCGGAAGGCCGAGGCCGACAGCACGGCGCCACGCATGACGTTGATAGCGTCGGTGTAGCTGCCGAGGAAATTAGCGTCGAAAGCCCCCGTCTTGGCGAGGAGGTCCATCGTGGCCACTTCATCGGCAGAGAGCAGCGAGCCGAAGGCGGTCGGGGCGAGCCAGAAGAGCAGGCAGAGGCCCGCAGTCACTGTCGTTGCAACGCCCAAACCGATTTTTCCGCGTAGCGTTGAGAGCACGTCGCGGTGGCGCAGGGCGTAGGCCAGTGCCATGATGCCCAGCAGCGGCATGGTAAATTCCGCAATGACGAGGGCCGAAGAAACCGTTCGGAACTTATTGTACATCGGCAGGTGGTCGATGAGGAAGTGCGTCACGCCCGGCACGTTGTGTCCCCACGCGAAGAAGAGCGACACGAGCGTGGCGGCCGCCATTGCCCATTTGAGCGGTCCGCGCACCACGAAGAGCGCGAAGACGAAGAGGAAGCAGACGAAGGCACCCACATAGACCGGACCGACCGTGAAGGGCTGGTCGCCCCAATATTGGTTCTGTCCTGGCATGGCGCTCACACGTGAAGCCACAGCGGGATTCTGTGAGAAATATTGTCCGACGGGGGCGATGTGCTGGTAAACCGTTGAATAAGGTTCGTCAAAGACATTCTCCTCCGTGATGGCCGACTTGGTGCCGCCGCCCTTGAAGTTGGGGATGAGGAGCGTCATGGTTTCGTCAACGCCATAGCTCCATTGCGTGATGTAGTCGTAGTTCAATCCGCCCTTCGAAACTTCTTCAGCCCCGTCGCCGCTCTGCTTGGCAGCAGGCAGCGGTGTCAGTTCGGAACCGCCGCGCATCGTGTGCTTCGCATAGTCGTAAGTGTGGTAGAGGTTAGGCAAGTTGGCCGCCACGCCCAAGATTCCCGCCACGATGATGACCCCCGTGGCCTTCAGCCAGCGTTTCGGAGAGAGCACGCCATTTCCCAAACCGTCGTCTTTGCGACGCAGAGCCTGGATGCCGTAGGCCACCACGATGAGGCCCATGACAAAGAGGAAATAGTAAGTCATCTGCACGTGGTTGGAGAGCACCTGCATGGCAGTGAAGAGCGCCGTCACGGCACCGCCCCAGAGCAGTCGTCCGCGATAGCAGAGGATGAGGCCGCCGATGGTCGGCGGGATGTAGGCCAGCGTCATCACCTTCCAGATATGTCCGGCGGCAATGATGATGAAGAAATACGAAGAGAAGGCCCAGATGATGGCGCCCAGCGCCGCCAGATAAGGGCGGAAGTTGAAGGCGCGAAGCATCACGTAGAAGCCCAGCAGAAAGACAAACACGTAGCAGAGAGCGCCCTTCGTGCCGAGGTTGTAGATGTCGGAAATGTGGGCCAAAAACTGCGTTGCACTATAAGAAGGCGCAATCTGGTAAGTGGGCATTCCCGAGAACATGGCGTTGGTCCAGCGCGAGGTCTCGCCATCGTGTGAGGCGCGGTAGTCGGCCTGCTCGCGGCCCTGGTTCATGGCCGCGTCGGAATCGTGTCCTCCCAGCTCCATCCCTTGCGTGATGGGAGTTTGGAAATACACGAAACTGATGAGCAGGAACACCACCACCATGGCAATGTCCATCGCGGCGTTGCGCCCATACTTTTTAAAGAAATCGTTCATATATGAAAATGTTGTATTGATTTTCAAAGGTGGAGGAGCGTATGGCTTTTCTGTATGGATGTCCCGAAAAAACGGCAGCGATTCTCAATCTCTTTTCGTCTGTAAAAAGGCCAGATTCTTCTGTCGGATGACGCCTGAAAAGGCAGGTACATGCTTCGAAATGAGCCATACACACTATTTCACTTTGCAAAATTACCACAAGACCACTGATGGGCAAAGCAAAATTAGAGTTTTTTGCTTTGCCCATCCCACGTCAAACACTAACTTTGCAGAAACGTTTAGGGACCGGGCTGTTGTGTGTTCTGATTTTGGGTGTCCTGGAAATTCTGTAATAGTATCTTGCGGTATAAACCTTTCCCCATCATCAATCCGACTGCCAACTCAGACCGCTCCTGTCTGTAAGCAATATATGCGAGTACTCTTAGTCAATACATCAGAAACGGTTGGCGGGGCCGCCATGGCTGCCAACCGGCTTTTGAGGGCGCTCAACCGAAACGGGGTTGAGGCCGAATTGCTTGTGCGCGACAAGCAAACCGAAAATCCGCGCGTCATTGCGCTCCAACACCAGCGGGCTATGAAACTGAAGTTCATGGCCGAGCGCCTGCAGATTTTCTGCCACAACGGTTTCACGCGCCGCGGCCTTTTCGCGGTGGACAACGGCGGCTTCGGCACCGACATCACGTCGCTGCCAGAGTTCAAGCGTGCCGACGTGGTGCATCTCCATTGGGTGAACCAAGGCATGCTTTCGCTGAAAGACGTGAAAGCCATCGTTGAGAGCGGCAAGCGCGTGGTGTGGACCATGCACGACATGTGGCCCTTCACGGGCTGTTGCCACCACGCCGCAAAGTGCGACCGCTGGAAAAACGGCTGCGGAAACTGCCCCTTGCTCAACAAGCCAGGCAACCGCGACCTCTCGTGGCAGACGTGGCACGCCAAGGAACGCGCCTATGGAAAGGGGCGCATCGCTTTTGTGGGCTGCAGCAACTGGCTAACCGATCTCGCCCGGCAGTCGCCCCTCTTGAGGGGATGCCGCGTGGAGAGCATCCCTAACGCGCTCGACGCCACCCTCTTCTCGCCAGCGAGCCGCACAGAGGCTCGCCGCCGCCTCGGATTGCCGGAAAATGGCAAACTCATCCTTTTCGTGGCGGCAAAGGTGACCAACCCTTACAAGGGAATCAGCTATCTGCGCGATGCCATCGGGAGCCTGTGCGCCACCTATCCCGTCTTGAAGGAGAGTCTGAGCGTTGTGGCAGTGGGGCAGGAGGCCGACCGCTTGAAGGACACGTTCCCGACACCAGTTCACGCTGTCAACTATGTGGCCGACCCCGGCACAATGGCCGATTATTACCGCGCTGCCGACGTGCTCGCCATGCCGACGCTGCAAGACAATCTGCCGAACACCGTGGCCGAGGCTATGGCCTGCGGCACGCCCGTTGTGGCCTTCGAAATCGGCGGACTCCCGCAGATGATCGACCACGGGGAGAACGGCCGCTTGGCGCAATATATGAGCACAGAGAGCCTTGCCACCAACCTCTTCTCCGTTCTCACAGATTCCCAGCCGGAACGCTTTGCCGAAGCGGCACGTCGAAAGGCCGTGAAGGAATATTCGGAACAGGTCGTGGCCAACAGATACCGCCAGATATACGAGCAACCATAACCAACCTACTTATATAATTAAATGTCTGAACCTCCGCTGAAAATAACCGTCGCGACTGTCACCTACAACGCGGCGGCACTTATCAACAAAACCATCGCTTCTGTTGAAGCGCAAGATTATCCATACGTGGAACACGTGATTGTGGACGGCAATTCCACCGATAATACGCTGGAGCTCGTCCATCATTATCAGGAGCGCAACAGCGTTGCTTCCGTGCCCCACGAAATCAATTGCATCAGCGAGCCCGACAAGGGGCTTTACGACGCCATGAACAAGGCCATCGACATGGCCACGGGAAACTATATCGTGTTTCTCAATGCGGGCGACGTGTTCCACGAGACCACGACGCTCTCCAAAATCGTTACTGCGGCAGAGCGCTATGGCAAGGAATTGCCAGCCGTGGTGTATGGCAATACCGACATCGTGGACGATGAGGGCCATTTCATCCGCCACCGCCGCCTTGCGCCGCCAGAACGTCTCACGTGGCGCTCCTTCCGTAGCGGAATGCTCGTGTGCCACCAGGCCTTCTTCGCCCGCACCGATTTTGCCCGCCAGTTCCATTATGACCTGCGCTACCGCTTCTCGGCAGATTTCGACTGGTGTATCCGCATCATGCACAACGCCAAGCGCCGCAAAACGCCGCTCTGCAACGCACACGTCATCGTGGCCGACTATCTCAACGAAGGCACAACCACCCGCAACCATAAGGCTTCGCTGCGCGAGCGCTTCACCATCATGCGCCGTCACTATGGCATCGTGGTCACGCTTTGGATGCACGCGTGGTTTACGCTCCGCAACTTTATCTTGAAATAAAACGCTTACATTTGTACAGACAGTGGTTGCCACCTTGTCTGGGCAAACAGTTTCCAAAATCCTCCCATGTCTCTCCCCAAGAAACCCTTCACGCCTGAAGCGGCGTACACGCAGGCTGCTGCCCGGTGCGCCACGGCGGAATATTGCCTGAACGACTGGCGGCGGAAGTTCCAGATGAAGGGACTGCCGCCGCGCGACATAGAGCGCGTGCTCGACCGTCTGGTCGACGAAGGATTCATCAACGAGGCACGCTTCGTTCGCGCTTATGTCCACGACAAGGCGCTCTACGACCGTTGGGGGCAACTGAAAATCCGGCAGTCGCTGATGCTCAAGCGCCTGCCGCCCGCGCTCATCGAGGAGGCTTTGCGCGAGACCGACCGCGGACTTTGGGAGGAAAATCTTCTCGACCTCTTGCGGCAGAAGCGCCGCAGCATCAAGGCCGATACCCCTTTTGAGGAGCGCCAAAAACTGTTGCGCTTCGCCGCCGGACGCGGTTACGAGCCAGCCCTCATCTACCAGGCTGTCAACCGCCTTTGCGGCGAGGAAGGCGAGGAGGCCGACGAAGTGTTCGTGGAGCCCGATGACGAAATTGTCGGGCCAGAAGAGGCCGACAACGAGTTTTAAGCAATACCAAACCAGAATATGAAACATCTCTATATAGAAACATACGGCTGCCAGATGAATGTGGCCGACAGTGAAGTGGTGGCCTCCGTGATGCGTATGGCGGGCTACGAACCGTGTGACACGCTTGATGAAGCCGATGCCGTGTTCCTCAACACCTGCTCTGTGCGTGACAATGCCGAGCAGAAAATCATCCACCGCCTGGAAGCCCTCAACGCCTTGCGTCGCAAGGGTCGCAAACTCATCATCGGCGTATTGGGTTGCATGGCTGAGCGCGTCAAGGAGGGATTGCTCAACGAGCACCATGCCGACCTCGTGGCCGGTCCCGATGCCTACCTCTCGTTGCCCGACCTCGTGGCGCAGGCTGAGGCTGGCAACAAGGCCATCAACATCGAGCTCTCCACGACGGAGACCTACCGCGACATCATTCCTGAACGCGTCTGCGGTAGCCATGTCTCTGGATTCGTGAGCATCATGCGTGGCTGCAACAATTTCTGCCATTATTGCATTGTACCTTATACGCGTGGTCGTGAACGTTCACGCGATGTACGCAGCATTCTTCAGGAGGTACACGACTTGCAGAAGCGCGGATATAAGGAGGTGACGTTGCTCGGACAGAACGTCAATTCCTATAAAGCCATTGCCGACGACGGCACGGAAACCAATTTCGCCGCCCTTCTCCGCATCGTGGCGCGTGCCGTGCCAGAGATGCGCATCCGCTTTTCAACGAGCCATCCGAAGGACATGAGTGACGAGACGCTACATGTTATCGCCGAAGAGCCAAACGTGTGCCGTCACATCCATCTGCCCGTGCAGAGCGGTTCCGACCGTATTCTCAAACTCATGAACCGCAAATACACGCGTGAATGGTATCTCGACCGCGTGGCGGCCATACGCCGCATCGTTCCCGATTGCGGACTCTCCACCGACATCTTTGCTGGATATTGCACCGAAACGGAGGAAGACCACCAGCTCTCGCTCTCGCTCATGCGTGAGTGTGGCTACGATTCGGCCTTTATGTTTAAATACAGTGAGCGCCCTGGCACTTATGCCTCGAAGCATTTCCCCGATGACATTCCAGAGGAAACGAAGGTGCGTCGCCTGGAAGAACTCATCGCCCTGCAAAACGAACTCTCAGCTGAGAGCAACCAGCGCTGCATCGGCCGCGAATATGAGGTGCTTATTGAAGGCGTTTCAAAACGTTCTCGCGAACAGCTCTTCGGACGTACGGAGCAAAATAAGGTCGTGGTGTTCGACCGCGGCAACTGCCACATCGGACAATATGCCCGCGTTGTCGTGACGGAGGCTTCGTCGGCAACGCTGAAGGGCCATCTGGTGGAAAATGCCGAGGCGTGATGCCAATTCATCCGCCAGAATTTTTTGGGGACTCCTAAAGCGAAAGTATTAGGCCCGAAAATATCTAAAAAACTGAATCACCATGGGAAAGACAATCACCATCCGCTGCAAAAATACAGGCCGCAGCCATAAAGTCCCCATCGGGTTTACCTTGGAAGAGGTTTACGAAATGCTCGAAATCAAAATGCCCTTCGAGCCGACGAGCGCCAAGGTCAACAACAAGGTGGAGGGGCTGCATTTCATGTTCTTCAACGACAAAGACGTGGAGTTTCTTGACGTGACTTCGCCCTCAGGGCTGAGGACGTACACGCGTTCCTTGTTTTTCGTGCTCTACAAAGCCGTGCGCGACCTCTATCCTGGAGCGCGTCTGCGCATCGACACCCCCGTTTCCAACGGCTATTTCTGCCAACTCGAAACGGAGGGTGGCGTGACGCCCGCCGTGGTCGGCGCGTTGAAGAAGCGCATGGACGAAATTGTGGCGGAGAACTTGTCGTTCCATCGCATCACGTGTCCCACGGACGAAGCCGTGGCCCGCTTCCGCGCTGATGGTCTGGAGAGCAAGGCCCGCCTGCTTGAGAGTTGCGGTTCGCTCTACACCACTTATTATACGCTCGGCGACACCGCCGACTATTTCTACGGCTCGTTGCTCATCAAAACGAGTCAGCTCATCTTGTTTGATCTTGTGGCCTATGGCGACGGACTTCTGCTCCGCCTGCCCGACCCCAAGAATCCCCACCACCTGATGCCGATGACCGACCAGCCGAAGATGTTCGAGGTCTTCCGCGAGCAACACCACTGGCAGCACATCCTCGGCATCTCCACCATCGGAGAGTTCAACGTGGCGTGCAACGAGGGGCATACCAACGACCTCATCAACGTCTCGGAAGCCTTGCAGGAAAAGAAAATCAGCCAGATTGCCGACCGCATCGCCTCGACGCCGCAGGTGAAGGTGATTCTCATCGCCGGACCTTCGTCGAGCGGCAAGACCACCTTCTCCAAACGCCTCGCCGTGCAGCTCATGGCCTCGGGTATGCGCCCCGTGCCCATCTCGCTCGACGATTATTTCGTTGACCGCGAAGACACGCCGCGCGATGCGTCGGGAGAATATGACTTTGAAAACGTGGAGGCCATGAACATCCCGCTCTTCAATCGCCAAATAACGGCGTTGCTCAAGGGCGAGGAGGTGGAGCTCCCGCGCTATAATTTCCAAAAGGGGAAGAGCGAGCCAAGTGGCAACCGCCTGCGCCTCGAACCGCAGACGTTGCTCATCCTCGAAGGCATCCATGCTCTCAATCCGCTCCTGACGAAAGACATTCCGCAGGAGGCGAAATTCAAGATTTATGCGTCGGCGCTGACGTCCATCTTGCTCGACGACCACAATTATATCCCAACGACCGACAACCGCCTTCTCCGCCGCATCGTGCGCGACTATAAATATCGCGGATACAGTGCCGAAGACACCATCCGCCGCTGGCCTTCAGTGAGGGCAGGCGAGGAGAAATGGATTTTCCCCTTCCAGGAGGAGGCCGACGTGATGATCAACACGGCCCTGCTTTTCGAATTGGCCGCCCTGCGTTCGCAGGCCCTGCCGCTCTTGGAACAGGTGCCGGAAAATGTGCCGGAATATTCCGAGGCCTATCGCCTGCGCAAGTTCCTCCACTATCTCAAACCGATTTCAACCGACGGTTTGCCGCCGACCTCGCTCTTGCGTGAGTTCTTGGGCGGCAGCACGTTTAAATACTAATCAGACAGACGTAGAATCGGGCAGGGGAGCGGCGTACACCATCTGCCGCTCCCTGTCCTTCCTTGTCCTCCCCATTTGAATTATGAAAGAATTAGTTTTCGCAACCAACAACGCCCATAAGCTGCAAGAAATCCGCAGCATGGTTGGCCAGAAATTCCGCATCTTGAGTTTGGCCGACATCAATTGCCACGACGACATCCCCGAAACGGCCGACACGCTGGAGGGCAACGCCCTCATCAAGGCCCGTTACGTGTTTGAGCGTTATGGCCTTGACTGTTTTGCCGACGATACCGGCCTGGAAGTGACGGCCCTCGGCGGTGCGCCAGGCGTTCACACGGCACGCTATGCCTTCCCCGACCGTCACGACCCTGAAGCCAACACGCAGAAACTCTTGCGCGAGCTGGAGGGCGCTGCCGACCGCTCAGCGGCATTCCGAACGCTCATTGCTTTGATTATGAACGGAGAAGAACTCCTTTTTGAAGGCCGCGTCGATGGTTTCATCGCCACGGAGAAGCGTGGAACGGCGGGCTTCGGCTACGACCCCGTCTTCATTCCTGAAGACACCGGCAAGACGTTTTCCCAATTGGGTGAGGACGTGAAAAACCAGATAAGCCACCGCGCCCGCGCCGTGGAAAAACTCTTGCAACACTTGGCAAAATTGTAGTTTCTATACAGGTAGGGTGTTCAAAATCCAGAAATGTCTCTGTGCGGTTTTGAGCCCAATAACATGGCAGTTGCGCCGCTGCCCCTGAAAGGGGCTCATATTCCAGGATAGGGGCTTGCCCCTATCTCTCGCCGCAGCTCATCAATTCTCGCTTCTGCCCCTGTAAGGGGCGCATATCGTTGGCGGGGCTTGCCCCGCAATAAGATTCGAGATATGAGCCCCTTACAGGGGCGAGGTTCATTAATCGGCCCCAAGAGGTAGGGGCAAGCCCCTACCCTAAATATGAGCCCCTTTCAGGGGCGCTGTCGCCTCTTTACCAACCTTGATTTTATGGAATTTTGAACACCCCTACAACAACTTCGGCGCCCCGTCTTTGCCAAAGAGCGCCGCTGTCTTCTCTGTTCGCGGAAACGCCTTCCCTTCTCCCACCACCCCAACGTTACAACCCCCAAACGATGAAACGCATATTTTCCCCATTCGCCTTCGCGCTGTCGATGCTCTTGGCCTTTTTGCCGGCCAAGGCAGCCCAGACTGGCCAGTGGAACTACTATCTCGCCTACCAAAACGCCACACAGGTGTGTCCTGTGGGGCAGATGGTGTATGGGCTCTTTGACGGCAACTTGCTTTCTTACGACACAAAAACGGAGGAGGTACACCTCTTCTCGCGCAACGACGGCCTCACGGGTAAAAACATCACCCACATGGCATATTGCGCCCCTGCGAAAGCCCTCTTCCTGGTTTACGACGATTTGGGCATCGACGTGCTCGGCCGCGACGGCAGTGTCGTCTTCATGCCACAACTGAAGGAAAGTTACAGCGGCATCTCAACCGTCAACGACCTCAAAATCTGTGGCACCACCGCCCTGCTCGCTATGAGCGACGGCGTGGTGATGGCCGACGTGAAGAATGGCGAATTTAAGAGCTATTACAAACTCGGCAAGGCTGTCTATTCCGCCATCATCCACAAAGACCAGTGCTTCGCTTCGACCGACAACGGCATCCTTGCCTGTCCGCTCAGCCGCAACATGGCCGATCCTTCGCAGTGGACCACCGTTGCCAGTGAGAAGGCCATTGATTTCACAATCTTTGCCGAAGCCGTCTACTATAATGTGCGCGAAGGCAGCGGAAAGGGCTTCTGGCGCTTCACCATCGACAACGACGGGAAATCTATCACGCCGGCCAAGATTGCCGACCCCGTCTTTCCGCAGCTCTGCGCCACCGCGCAGACCATGCTGGCCAAGAGCGGCGATTGGTTGTTCGTTTACGACAAGAGCAACCCCTTCGGTGCGCAAACCGCCTTGCAGGTGCCTGAGGGTTGCCAGACGATGGCCGTTGGCGAGAATGGCTTGATATGGTCGGCCTCCGGATTCGGCGGCGTGAAAGCCTACCAGTTGAAAGACGGTGCCTGGGCCGACCAAGGCGTGAAGTTGGGGGGATATGGCCCGAAGCGCGACCTTTGTTACTACCTCCGCTTCCACGGCAATCGCCTCCTCGTTGCCGGCGGCCGCCTCGACCCTTACGATAAGTTGCACTATAGCGGCACCGTCATGGTGCGCGAAAACGGAGCGTGGCGGGCCTTCCAGGAAGACGGCATCTCCAGCACGACCTCTCTGCCCTATCGCGACATCACCTGTGTGGCGCAAGACCCCTCCGACTCCTCGCGCGTCTTTGCCTCTGCCGGAGGCACGGGCCTCTATGAGTTTAAGAGCGGCCGTTTCGTCAAAAACTATAGCCTCTCCAACAGTACGCTGCTTTCCGCCGCCAAAGACGGCAACCCCAACTATGTGCGCGTCGACGGCCTGAACTTCGATGCAGCGGGCAACCTCTGGATGGTCAACAACGAGGTCGACAGCGTGGTGTCGGTGTTGAAAACCAACGGGACATGGAAACGCATCTACGTGGCCGCCCTGCAAAAACACCCCACGCTGGAGAAAACCCTCTTCGACCGCAGCGGCCGCTTCTGGATTGCCTCACGCCGCACGGTGGCCCCGCTCATGGCCGGCTTGGCCTGCCTTGATTATAAAGGAACGATTGACAACGCGAAAGACGACGTGGTGACCTTCCGTTCGTCGGCCTATAATCAAGACGGCACGAGTTGCGACCTCTCGCAAGGCGTCTACGCCATTGCGGAAGACCGCGACGGCGCCCTCTGGATTGGTGCCGCAACTGGCGTCTACGTCATCTCCGACCCCGACGAATGGGCCGACACGAATTTCCGCATCACCCAGGTGAAGGTGCCGCGCAACGACGGGACCAACTATGCCGACTATCTCCTTGAGGGCGTGGCCGTCAACGACATCTGTGTCGATGGTGCCAACCGCAAATGGATGGCAACGCTCAGCAACGGCGTCTATCTCGTGAGCGCCGACGGCACAGAAATCATCCATCATTTCCTCTCCAGCAACTCTCCGCTGCTTTCAGACGTTGTCAACAGTGTGGCCGTTGATCCCGCCACGGGCGAAGTGTTCTTCGGCACCGACGCCGGCCTCTGCTCCTTCCAGGGCGATGCCACGCAGCCTTCTGAAGCGCTCAGCAAAAACGAGGTGAAGGTCTACCCCAATCCTGTGCGCCCAGAATATAGCGGAAACATCACCGTCACCGGACTGACAGAAAACGCCGACGTGAAAATCACCACCACCGGCGGACAGGTCGTGGCGGCAGGCACAAGTCATGGCGGCATGTTTATATGGGACGGCCGCAATATGGCCGGAGCGCGTGTGCCCACGGGTGTCTACTACATCATGTGTGCCACGCAAGACGGCTCGAAAGGCATCGCGGCCAAAGTGGTGGTGATCTGACGCGGCGGAGCAACAAGGCAGAACCTTGTGGGAAAATGCTGAAGCATCCCTAACATCCGCTTCGACACACCCCTCGTTTCCTTCTTTCCTCATTGCAAAACGCAGTGCCAAACGGGCGTTCACCCCTCATTTACAAGGAAAAACGCGGTTTTTTTACATACTTGCAGAAAAAAACGCGGAAAATATTTGTATAAAAACCGCAGTTCCATTACTTTTGCCTTGTAAAACCGCGGATCATGCGCTTCGGCGCATGGAAAACTGTGGATAAGTGCCGAGCAGCCAATGCAAAAAGACGCTGTGACGCCACAATAAAAAATTCCTAAATACAACTATCTCATGAACAAATCCGATCTCGTAAATGCCATTGCTGCAGGTGCAGAACTGAGCAAGGCTGACGCTAAAAAAGCGCTCGACGCAACCCTCAACGCCATTGCTGACGCACTTAAAGAGGGTGATAAGGTAGCTCTCTTGGGCTTTGGTACTTTCGCTGTAACAGAGCGTCCTGCTCGCACAGGTATCAATCCTGCCACTAAGGAGAAGATTGAAATCGCTGCCAAGAAGGTCATCAAATTCAAGGCTGGTGCAGAATTGGCTGACGGTTTGAAGTAATTGCCGAAAAGCAAAGCCCATCAATAGAAGGGCGTCCTGAAAAATTCGCTTCAGCAATGCAGCCGACATCGTCGGGTGGTCTCCGTCATCCCGATGCGTCCGAATTTTCAGAACATCCCATAAAAGAAGTCCCAGAAGTTTCAGTGAAACCTCTGGGACTTTTTGGGTTAAACAGGGGGCGTCTGAGAGGGAGGGGGTTTAAAATTGGAATATTGGCTGTAGCGCCCTCGTAGCGGAGATTTGCGCTGGCCCGCATAATCGTCTGTTGCGGCGCCAGCATTGTAGCTCACTTTGCTCGCAAAGTGAGGGCCACGAACACGTAGCGAATATAGCCAACGCTCTGGGGCATATCTTCGTTGGATTTTTAGCCGTGTTTGGCCGCCACAATATTCGTCCCCCTCACTTTGCGAGCAAAGTGAGCTACAGTGCTGCGCCCCATTCGCTGCCGCCAGCAATCCGTGTAATTCGTTCGTCCGCCTTTAAAATTTTCGCTGCAAAACCATTAAAACCCGGAAATCATTTGGCTATCTCATTGAAAACCCGTAATTTTGCACCGCTTATAAAATACAATCACAATTAATTCTATTCACAATGTATTTAGATTCTGAAAAGAAGCAAGAGATCTTTGGCAAGTACGGAACGTCTAACACGGATACTGGCTCCGCAGAGAGCCAAGTGGCCTTGTTCTCATACCGTATTTCCCACTTGACGGAACACATGAGAGCAAACCGTAAAGATCATACAACTGAACGTGCTCTCGTTAAGCTCGTAGGTAAGCGTCGCGCATTGCTTAACTACCTCAAGCGTAAAGACATCGAGCGCTACCGTGCTATCGTGAAGGCCCTCGGTCTCCGTAAGTAATCGCAAGCACTCTTGCAAAAAAGAAATCGCCCCGCCCGGCATCCTGTCGAGCGGGGCTTTTTGCATCTCCACCACGCGCCGCACCCACAAAACCTTTCACTGCCAATGAATACTTTCGCGCAAAAGTGTTCACTGCCAATGAACGATTTCGCTGAAAAGTGTTCACTGCCAATGAATACTTTTCTGGTTGAAAGGTTGGAAAATTAACCCCGCATGGCAATGGATGATGCAACCGCAATTGCCATTATAGCGGTTGCGGCGCTGCCCCGCATAATCGTCTGTTGCGGCGCAGCATTGTAGCTCACTTTGCTCGCAAAGTGAGGGGGACGAACACGTAGCGAATATTGCCAGCGCCCCTGAAAGGTAGGGCGTTCAAAATTTCATAAAAATCAAGGTTGGTAAAGAGGCGCCAGCGCCCCTGAAAGGGGCTCATATTTAGGGTAGGGGCTTGCCCCTACCTCTTGGGGCCGATTAATGAACCTCGCCCCTGTAAGGGGCTCATATCTCGAATCTTATTGCGGGGCAAGCCCCGCCAACGATATGCGCCCCTTACAGGGGCAGAAGCGAGAATTGATGAGCTGCGGCGAGAGATAGGGGCAAGCCCCTATCCTGGAATATGAGCCCCTTTCAGGGGCAGCGGCGCAACGCCATGCTATTTGGCTCAAAACCGCGCAGAGATTTTTCTGGATTTTGAACACCCAGCGCTCTGGGGTATGACTTTGTTGGATTTTTAGCCGTGCTTAGCCGCCACAATATTCGCCCCCCTCACTTTGCGAGCAAAGTGAGCTACAGTGCTGCGCCCCGTTCTCTGCCGCAAGAAATTCGTCAATTCGTTGTCCTGTCCGCCACGAGCTTCGTTCCACCGTTTGAATGCCTCCTGCGCTTTACAACCAATGTCCCATTAATCCTTAAAAGTGTTATAAAACATTGATTTTCCTTTCTTCCGCTGCCCTCTCAGATTTAAAAACGTAACTTTGCACTGGTGGTATCAGTATCTATACCGAATCTAAGAATTTAATAAACAGTAAAATAACAAATAACAATGAGAAAAATCTTATTGACAGCCCTGCTGGCAGCAGGAGGGCTGACGGCTTCTGCGCAATATCTGCAAAACGAAGGTTTTAAATATTGGAAGAAGGAGTGTGGAAAGACGGACCAAACGAGTAAATACAAGAATAAAGTAAATGCTCCTGCGGGTTTCCTGCAACCTCGTCCAGGTACGGAACCTTGCTACTGGAATGGCTCAAATGTTTACCAACAAGTTGTACTCGGTGTTGTTAGTGTCCCTGCAAAAAACTCTGAATTGGTGACTACTTCCATGCGTGGCGATTCAGAAGTTGTCAAGCTTAAAAACGTGCATATGGGTGTTGGTATATACAGCAGTGAGGCCCCAGCGTTTATCAATTTTGCAACGCCTTGGGTTTATGCTGTGACAGACATTGATGCATGTGATGGTGGTGTGTATGGTGATACAACTTTCACCTACAAGCCAGATGCCATTAAAGGCGTTTTCAAACGCACGCAGGGAGACGCTCCTGAAAATGCACATATTATTGCCTATTTCTGGACTGGAACTTTCAATTCGCCGATAGCACAGACTGGTAGCGACGGAAATAAGTCTACTCGTATTCAGGCTGACGTAGACCGTGCTGTCATGGGACGTCCCGATGCCGGAACCATAACGGGGGATGGTCGGCTCATCGCTTCTTGTGATTACGCTTTCGCAACAACCAAGAACAACGATTGGGAAGAAATTGTGGTGCCTATCGACTATAAGTTGACAGACGTTGCTCCCACCAAGATGAATGTCATCATTTCAAGTGCCGACTATTGGAATCGCAAAAATATTCAAGTTAATAGCACCCTCGAAGTTGACGATGTGCAGTTTGTTTACTACCACGCCTTGGAATCTATCACTTATAAAGGTAAGACAATCAAGATGGAAGAAGGCAAGAACTTCTATAACCTTTTGATTGACGAGGACTTCGATATTTCCAAATTCTCTTATGAAAAGATTGGTGCAGGTGCAACCGTGGACAAATCTTTCGATCCCGAATTGCAAATGCTGACAGTCACGGTCAAGGGCAACGACTTCAACGTGAATCCAAAGAGCGTGACGGTCTACAAGTTCAAAGTGGCCAAGGAAGTGACAGACTTCACCAGCGACCTCTCTGTTGAGTTAGTAAAAATTGGTATGTTCGACCCTTCCGAGTCAACCATTCAACTCTATAAGGAACTGGATGGCAGCTATACTTTCCAGCTTAGAAACTTCTCTTTGATGGGCGGTATGATGCCTGTCGGCACCATTATCTTGAAGAATCTGAATGTCAATGGCAACAAAATCACGACATCTCAGAAAACGACGATTCAGCCAGGTGATGATCCCAGTGTGGATAAAGAACAATGGATGGGGCCTGGCCTCGAATTAGTGCCCATCGTTCTTAACGCCACACGCAATGGCGCAGACCTGACGGCTCAGATTGACATTGACTTTACAGCGGATATGCAGATTAAGGTGGTGTTTGCCCCGACAATCGAAATCAATGGTACGACCGATTTTACTACCATCGAGCCGGGATTGAAGAACATCCACTTTACGCGTCCTTTGAAGAAGGGCTGGAACTCCATCTGTATGCCATGCAACGTCAATCCGTTCTGCTTTACCATTGACGAGGATACCAAATTGCAGGAACTCTCAAGCGCAGACGATAATGGTCTGAACTTTGTGGAAGTACAAGAATTGGAGGCCAACAAGCCATATCTGATTTATGTGCCGAGTGAAAAGTCGTCTTCATACTTCGGTGCTGAAATCGTTGCCGCCGAACCCCAGGCCCAGTGCCGTGGCGGTTTCTGTTTCCAGGGCAACTACACGCCGAGCTTCGCCATGCGAAACCGTTATGGTGTTGTCGACTACGGTGCCGAAGGCCAATTCATCCAGAAGGGCGGCGAAACGTCCACACTTCCTGCCACAGGCGCTTACTTCACGGCCAGCGGCAAACCAGCGAGCGTGAAGCTCAACTTGGGCGGTGAGGTGACCAGCATCAACAGCAACGGTGTCATCACCAGCGACAGCGCTTCAGCTCCCGTCTTCGACCTCAAGGGCGTGCGCGTCAGCAACGGTTCTCTCGAAGGTCTCCCCAAGGGTCTTTACATCCAGGGCGGCAAGAAAGTTTATGTGAAATAACCCAACAACATAAAAAAATGAAGAAAACATATAGCGCTCCCAAGAGCGTAGCAATACAGGTCGTTGCCGAAGGCCCTTTGGCCCTCTCTGCAGGTAGCAGTCTTTCTGGCAACGGCGGCATCAACTCGGGCGTACGTCCAGGCGAAGATACGTTTGAGGGCGAGTTCAGTTCCAACAAACAGGGCTGGAATGCCGACAACTGGAGCGAGGAAGAATAAAACTCCATAAATCTTTAATATAATGCCGGGTGTTCGGAATCAAACGATTCCGCGCACCCGGTTTTTGTTTGCGGCGCTGTCGTCGCTTAACCATCTTCGTGCCCCTCACTTTGCGAGCAAAGTGAGCTACAGTGCTTCGCCCCAATCCTCTCTCCCTTATTTCCCCGAAAAATCGCGCTCAAGTCCTCCGAAATCCTTACCTTTGCGTTCCAACCCCTTGCTTATGAACCACAACGACAACTCCTTGCCCCCGTTGCAACTCAACGCGGCGCAAACCATATTGCTTGAGAATATCATGGCGGCCCTCGGCCGTTCGCCTGCCTATGCCCATGCCCCCACCATGCGCCAGCTCATGGCTTACCCCTATGCCGCCACCGATGCCGCGCTCCCCGAGGCCCAGCGCCTCCAGGTCGCCGCCGAAAGCGCACTGAATGAACTCCGCATGGCGCAGATGGGATGGTCTATGCTCGGCGTCTGCACCCTCAAAACCCTTGCCGCCGAGGTGAAAGACCTCGAGAAGGCCCACCCCGAATGGACAGTGCGTCCCGTCAACAGTTCCGCTCCCGCTCCGCGCAAGGTCTCTTCGGCCGTCCCCGTCATGGAGGTGAAGGTCGAATGTTCGCCGCAGTCCCGCCCGCCGCAGGACACCGCCGCCAACCGCCGTGCCCCTCTCTTCCGCCAAATCACGCCCGACGAACGCCGCGCCAACCTCATCGTCCTCCTCGCCTGCGTGCTGACCGTCGGCCTGATTTTAGGTGCCGCCGCCGTCGCCTACTTCGGCTTCGGCGCCGCCAACGTGGCCAGAGACATCGCGGTCGGCGCTGGCACAGTGGCGATGCTGCAACTCGTGCGCGTTGCCCGACAGTGGCACCGCCGTTTCGCCGTGCGCTTCAACCTCTGCCGCCTCGCCGTCTGCCTCGCGCTCCTCTTCTCCTCCGCCGCCTATCATGGTGCCCGCGGCATCGTGAAGGGCATCTGCCTCTTGGCGTCCAACGACCATCTCTACGCCCCCTCCGCCATCTCCGGCATGGCGCTCTGCACCTTGGCGGCCCTGGCGCTGAAATGCGTCGTCAACCGCCTCCCCTCCGCGCATTTCCATCGGGCACCCTGGCTCGGCTGGGGCATCGGTTTGCTCCTGACGCTGGCGGCAGGCTTTTTCTTGAGCGTGGCCATTCAAAAATGAGGAAATCGCACGGTGACCTTTCGCGTAGGGTGTTCAAAAACCAGAAAAAACTCTGCACGATTTTGAGCCAAATAACATGGCAGTTGCGCCGCTGCCCCTGAAAAGGGGCTCATATTCCAGGATAGGGGCTTGCCCCTATCTCTCGCCGCAGCTCAT
>OHMY01000254.1_pt1 | contig 47114 bp, 43 predicted proteins | sample 1569381 | NCBI WGS metagenome assembly OHMY01 (sample SAMEA3879528, study PRJEB24766) | human gut metagenome | biome: human-associated habitat; feature: feces | place: USA | collected 1985/1987
TTACAGCCGGATGCCGAGTTACGAGCGTGAGCAGATGGCAAATCGGGTAATCGGTTTCTACCATCGTCTGCCCGATGAAGTAGAGCGTCCATTTAAGCGGGAATTGCTGAATGATGATGCCAGAAAGAAACTGCCCACCATGCTGGCTGACCCGGAACAGGCGGTAGAGCTTCTGGAAAAGATGGATGCAGCACTTCTTTCCGTGCCGCTGGATTCCCCGGAATATGCGGAAAAATCAAAGACGCTTGCTGAACTGCACCAGTATGTTGAGGGAACGTACACGATCTTCCCGGAAAAGAAAAAGGCTGTTGAGATTTCTGTTTCTGAGGCAGGACAAATATCGCTTTTCGATATTTGGGCGCAGGAACAGGAATCGAAAGAGCATTCAACCACCGCAGTGGTTGAAGAACCCCAGAAGCAGGCGGCAAAGTACAGCAGAAATGTCGGGGATTATCTCTATCTGGAAGATGACCGCCTTTATAAAATCGAACGTGTTACGGATTCTCTGATCTATCTGAAAGATATGGAGCGTCCTGCATGGGCGGCGCGGGTGCTTCGACCGAACCAGTATGATGCAGAACTGGCAAAGAATCCGCTGAATGATTATCTTCTGGCAGGGCAGGAATCTGCGCTGAAAGATAGTCGCTGCGTTTACAAGGAATGTCTGTATTCCATGCTGGATGCGGTGCAGCAGAGTGAAATCTATCCGTATCTCCGCGACCGCGATGTGGATGCAGACGAAGCGGAAAAGGAACTTCGGAACAAGATCGACGAGCTGTTAGAGCAGAATGCGAAAACTGCTCCGCTGTATCTGGAAGCAAGCCAGAACTGGGAAAACTTCAAAGACTGGTTGGTAGAAGATATTTTCCAGCGCACCTATCAGGACGTTATTACGGACAGACGGGATGCCGTTGCACTGTATCAGGATAAGGACTCCCTTGTTGTGGTTGCTGGCTTTATCCGCAGTAGTAGTTCTGGCATTCTGGTTACACTTGACACGAAAAATCTTTTTATAGATGGATGTGCTGGAACGTGGGTGGCAACCGAAGAATGCGTAGTAGAAAGCCAGCACTTTTTTCTGATGCAGCATGAAGTCTATAAGGAAAAAGCACCGAACGTGATTGTAGATGCTTCTGGCAAAATGGTTTCCACTGAAATCCGAAAAGGGTTGGATGAGGATGCCAGAAAAAAGATTCTGGGTTATCTGCATCCACCGCTGATGGAAAAGCCGATGAACCAGAAGCCGTCACTACACCAGATGGAACATTATCAGAAGTTCTATGAGAACGGGGAATATGTTCGGGCCGTAGAATCAACTACGGAACAGAACTACAATATGATTGATGGCTGTGCCAACAATCTCCCTAAGCCCCGCATAATCAACGGACGAGAATCCGTTCTTGATAAATTGCGAATCAGGCAGATGGCACGGGAAAAGCAAAAGAGCAGCCAAGAGCAGTCGGCTGATATGGAACGGAACAGGAAGTGATCTGTTGTTGCCCGGATGCAGAGGGTTCCCTGCAAACAGGCGTTGGAAGAAATATTTCAGGATCGCTTTGTGAAATTACAAAATGGTTTCTTGAAATACAGGGACGCTTAAAGACTGAAAATAGTGCAAGAGCCACCATAGGCTTACCCAACAAAAGGGTAGCGTATGGTGGCTCTTTTTTGCTTAAAGGGTCTGTTCTGTGCGTTGAATGTGATCTCGAATGTGGTGCTGCCCCAAGATGCTGTCAACATTGGCACAGGCTGTTCGCAATTCTTTTTGATAATCTTTGTAATAGGTGTAGGTGTCGTATTGAGCCGCTTTCAAGGCAAGTAATCGTTCTTTTTCAAGCTTCAAATCTTTCATCTTCGGAAGTGAGCCGTCTGGATTTTGTGCTTTCAGAATCTGGACGGCTTTTTCGTGCTTCTCAATTTCATCAGCGAGATCCTTGCGAAATTTTCCTTTGAAGCGAGCTTTCAAAAATTCATTGTAGGTGGATTTTGTGGAAAGATACTGACCCAGATAGTGGATTTGCTCATTCACAGATTTGATTTGTGTTTCGGTGTCCTTTGTCTTTTGCCGTGCATCGTGCATCCGTAATGTGATGCTATCGTAGGTTGTCTGTAAATTTTCTCTGGTATTGAATCCGTTTTCCTGAATGTAAGCTACGGTCTTTGCCATCTGCTGAAGATTGGAAATTTTGACTTTTTGAGCATAAGCTCTGCTCTGTTGAGCCTTAATACAGTTCTGCAAGTCCACAACAAGACGCAGATCAGAGCGAATGAAGAGAATGGCAATCGGGTCTGCATGGTAATCGGGCATGGTCTGTCGTTGCTTTTCTTCTTGCTCAGCAGCAAGTGCATTGGCTTCAAAAAGATTGAGCAAATAATCTTTATCAAAATTTGTGCCTAAAGAGCGACCAGAAATGTACTTCTCTCGCTCTGGATGCAGATAGCTATATCTTCCCCGATTTTCTTTCACATGAATCTTATACTTTTCAAATAACTGGCTTTGAAAATCTTCAAACGAAATTGCGGAGGAAGAAAACTCTGAAACGGCATTCCGAACAAACTGCTTACGAGTCTGAAATGTTGTTTCCATTGGATTCATGCCATCAGCAATGATCTGTTCGTTTATATCTTCCAGCTCTTTCTGCCCTCGCTTTTGCAACCAGTATTCAGCTTCAGTGATTTTACGTTGAGCCGGAGAGAGAAGATCGACCTGATACAGATTTTCACGCTGGCATAGATTCATAAGTTCTTGCTGTAAGTATTTTAGATAATCTTTTGTCAGGTGATGTTTGTATCCTGCTTTGCAGTCAATGCTGCGTGTGGTGTATGACTGTGGCTCTATGTCCAGTTTCCGTAAACTGTTGATTATGATATGAACATGGATGTTGCCACTGCCATTATGTCCATCCGTGTGAGTACAGACCAATGCTTGATGGCCGGGAAGATGATTCTTCACAAATTCAAGTCCCAGGATTTGTGCTTTCTCGCCAGTAAGATGGTGTTCGTCTTTATCGCGCGGATCAAAACTGATGATATAGTGATGGGACTTGACTTCATCGTATCGGTAGTTTTTTCGATACTGGTCATTGAGCATTTCGCACTCAAGATCAAAGGTGTCGGGATTGCAGTTTACTCCATTCATGTGAAATTCGCTGCGGAGCATCATGCTCCCGTTTTCATCAAGGAGCGGTTTTAAGTGTCGTTCATCATGCTGATATTTCAAATAGCAGACTGCCGCACTGTAATCAGCGTTTTTTATTGCGATGTGTTTTAACACGGCCATGATAGGTTCCCCCTAATTTGATTGCTTCCTGCCGAAGCTGCCATAATGCAGTGAGATGGCGGTTGATCTCGTCCTGCATTGACTTGGAATAGAAACCGCCAGAGTGGAAGTATTGGGCAATCTGATTTAGGTTGTTGCCGATGGCAGAATACTCAGCAATCAGTTTTTGAAGTTCGGGAAGTTCTGCAGTGATGTTGTAGTGGACTTCGATGCGTTCGTCCAGCGCACTCTTCCTGACATAAACGGCAACCGGATAGCCTGCCTGTTCAGCAGAAATGGAAATAGAAGCGTACTCGGCATCCGTAAAACGTACCATTACGTTATTTGTTCTTTTTATCTGCTCGCACTTTTTTCTTCTGCCCATAGATAGAAACTCCCTTCAAATTTATTTGCGAAGCAAATCCCGACAAGCCGTAGGCGGTCGGCTGCGACCACTTTAGTGGAAGCCAAATAGCCAAAATCAGAGATTTTGTGCGTACCGAGGGAATGGGGAAGCGGAATCCCCATCAAGATTGCCGGTAACGAAAAATCACGAAAGTGAATTTTGAGTTACTCCAGGCGAATCTTGCCCTACTTACGGTGAAGCCGTTGCCTTACGCATTTTTCGGGTTCTTCTATCTTTAGAATCGGGCAGAGCGTGTTTCGCAAGGTGTTTTTGAAAAAAGACAAAAATTTTTTGAAATACCTTGCGAAATGGCCTTTCTCCAATTCTATAAGTGAAAGAGGCTGACACACCACCCCAAAAACAGAAAGGAATGAGTGAATGACCGAAACAACTGCACGAACCTATCACACCATGGAAAGCCTGCGCCAGATGGCACAGACAGATCTCCGTAATGTGAACCGCAAGGAACTGGTAGACATCAACGAAGTGGAAATTAGAAAAGACTTGTCGCAGCGGGAGCGGATGGTCGATTTCATTTCGCAGATCAAGAACCCTTATTGCTATCTCGACAAGGGCATGGTAGTGAAGATCAGCTTTGCGGGAGAGAACCGATTAGAGGACACACTGAAAAAATGCGCACGGACGCATCGGAGATAAAAAAGAAGAAAGCAGAAGAAAATTTATACTTTAGCACATTAAAGCGTTGACATGGACCGCGAAATATGAGATAATGGCTTTGGGTCAAAACAGAATATGCTAACTAAAGCCGATAATTTTCTTGGTTTATTGTCAGAACGACAAATAGATTAAGGAGGTTATCGGCTTTTTATGTTTTTTCAGGAAAATGGACAATATCGCTGTGCTGTGTATCTTCGATTGTCACGTTCGGACGGCGATCAGCAGGAAAGCAACAGCATCAAAAATCAAAGAGCTTTACTGAATGATTATCTGGGAAAGCACCCGGAACTGCATAAGGTCGATGAGTATGTAGACGATGGATACAGTGGTACGAATTTTGAACGCCCAGATTTCAAACGGATGATGCAGGACATTGAGAATCGGAAAATCAACTGTATTATCGTCAAGGACTTATCACGATTCGGCAGAAACTACATTGAAACAGGACGTTATCTGGAAAGAATCTTTCCATTTATGGGAGTCCGGTTCATCGCCATCAACGATCATTATGACAGTGCGGAAGAAAACGATGATAAGGGACGTATCCTGATTCCGTTCAACAATCTTATCAACGATACTTATTGCCGTGACATTTCGATGCGTGTCAGAAGTCACTTGGATGTGAAACGGAAAGAAGGTCAGTTCATTGGCAGCTTTGCAGGATATGGGTATCAGAAAGACCCGAAAGACAAGAATCATCTGATTATAGATGAATACGCTGCGGGCATTGTGCAGGAAATATTCAAACAGAAATTGAACGGAATGAGTTCACAGCGCATTGCCAGTCACTTGAACAAACTGGGTGTCCTGCCGCCGAACGAGTATAAGAGAGCCAATGGATTCAACTATACCTGCGGTTTTCAGGCTGGGCTGAATCAGAAGTGGACAGTGGTTTCCGTCAATCGTATTTTGAAAAATGAATCCTATACGGGAACATTGATTCAGGGTAAACGCAGGAAAATCAATTACAAAGTAAAAAAGAGCCATGATGTTGGAAGTGAAAACTGGATTCGGGTGGAAGATGCGCATGATGCCATTATCAGCAAAGGCGAGTTCCAGCAAGTACAACAGTTGTTGGAACTGGACACTCGTACCGCACCATCGCAGACAACAGTTTATCCATTATCAGGTTTTCTGCGCTGTGCAGACTGCGGGCAGAATATGATTCGCCGCACGGTGACGAAAAACGGAAAGAAGTATCAATACTATCACTGCTCTACCTATAAGAATGGCGGCGGCTGCACACCGCACATGATAAACAGTGAGAAGTTGACGGAAAGTGTTCTGGCTGCGATCCGGCATCAAGTGACACTTCTTGTTGAAGCGGAAAAGGTACTCTCCAATGCAGAGTTGGCAAGCGGCGAACAGATTGGCATAAAGATTCTGGACAGCCAGATCACTGCACTGGAAGCTGAATTAGAACGGTACAGTAATTTAAAAATCCGTCTGTATCAGGACTTATGCGATGATGTTGTCAGTCGGGAAGAGTACGGAGAAATGAATACTCGCTTTGCGCAGAAGATAAAAGAGGCACAGGATAAGATTCAGGAAATCCGCGAAAAGAAGCGGGAGGCATTAAAGCACGACACACTGCTTCCTACTTGGTTGGAAGAATTTAAGCAGTACGAACATATCAAAACGCTCGAACGCAGGGTCGTGGTGGAACTGATCGACCACATAGATGTTCATAGCAAAACAGAGATTGAAATTCATTTCTGCTTCGAGGATGAACTGCACAGTATCACAGAAAAATTTATGGAATATCAAGCACATCATGGAAATGAGGTGGCAGAGGAATGAAATGGGTCAGTTATACAAGGTCGATTTCCAGCAGGATCGGAGAAGAAAATCCATCCAATTCGATTGCGGAACAGAATGAGCGCATTGCACGGTATCTAAAAAAGTGCGGGTGCAGCGTATCCGAAAAATACAGTGACCGCAGGAGAACAGCAGAAGCCACGGAGGGCTTTGACAAATTGGTACAGGATGGGATGGCTCGGAAATTTGATGCAGTTGTTGTGGATTCTATCTTCCGCTGTGGAAGAACCCTTCCGTTTGCCATTGAAGCACTGCAGAGGACGTTCTATCCGCTTGGTATCCAATTTGCAGTTGTGGAAGATGACTTTTGCAGCATAGACAAAACTGCCGAAGAGGTTGCAGAGTATTTCAATGGAAAGACCATTGATAAGATTCGTTCGGAATTTATTACCAATCGCCAGAATCACTTTGAAGAAGGTACATTGACCCATCGACAGGCTAAATATGGTTATGCGCTGTCGGAAGATCGCAGAAGCCTTGTTCTTAATCCTGAAAGCGCACAGGTTGTAAAGCTGATTTTTCAGATGTATCTGGAAGATATGAAAATCCCGGAAATCGCAAGAGCATTGGATGTACAGGGCGTTCAAACACCGCAAGTCCAGATGGCAAAGAAAAAAAGATCAAGAACAAAAAATAAGTGGCAGGATTCAACAATTCGCTCGATTTTGAAAAATCCACTCTATATCGGAAAGTGTACGCTGACACTGGCAAAGGCAAAGCGAGAATTGGAGGTTCCGGCGATTGTTTCAAAGACGGAATTTCAGAAAGCTCAGAAAAAGTTGGAATCTACGAGGTTGCCTTCGAGAAAAAAGGCTCGAAAAAAACCAAATCTGCTCTTCAAAAAAATCTATGACAAGGAAAGTGGAAAAGGTCTGCTGTGCAGAACATCAGAAGATGAAAGCCAGCAAATCTATTCGTTTGACAAGGGGTATAGATGCTTCTCTGGAAAAGCCCCTTTCATCGAAAGCGAGAAAATCTTTCGAGAGATTCTTTCAGCTTTGGAAAAAGAAAAAATGCAGGCTGCGCATATTGATAGGGTGCTGGACTTGAATCCTGAGAAAGTCAAGCAGTGCATGGATGCTGGACTGTTGCAGTACAGAAAAAGAGCAAATGAGATCGTTGCGCACTTGATGGCCAAGGACGATGAACGAACAGCAGTTTATCGGCAATACGAGCAGGGATCAATTTTACTAGAACAGGTAGAGGAGTATGAACATCAGTATCAGGTGGCGGTCCAGAAGCAGGAAGCGGCTTTTAAAAAAGTAATGCTGGCTGTTAATGACATAGAAAAAGCATTTAGCCATGGAAATCCCTGGTTGATGAAGTTCCGAGCGATTTCAATTCCTGAAAAATTGGAGCGCACACATCTTAAAGAATGGCTTGACCATGTATGGATCGTAGATTTTGAACAGGTAGAAGTGATCCTACAAGAAAGTGAGTGGAAGAGATTCTTCCCGGAAGAATGGCTGAACAACGGAGAGGAAGATTGTAATGGCAAGAAAGAGTAGAAAGAATATGATGCCGCAGGCTGCTGTGCAGGAGGCCGTACAGCAAAACGAAAAAGAACTTCTGCGCACGGCAGCGTATGCGCGGCTGTCGGTTGAGAACGGCGGGCATGAAACAGAAGATTCCCTGCACACACAGATTTTGCAAATTCATAATTATATCAGGGAAAACCCGGAACTGACGCTGACCGATACCTATGCAGACAATGGTTTTACGGGAACACGTTTTGACCGACCAGAATTTGAGCGTATGATGCAGGATATACGGACAGGCAAAATTCAGTGCATCGTAGTGAAGGACTTATCTCGATTTGGTCGTGACTATATCGAAACGGGAAGCTATCTGGAAACTATTTTCCCGATGCTCCATGTTCGTTTTATCGCCATCAACGATGATTTTGACAACATCCGGCAGTCGGATGTGGATAGTCTTGCGGTTCCCATCAAGAACATGGTAAACAGCTTGTACGCGAAGGACATTTCAAAGAAAATCAGCCTTAGTTACCAGATGCGCCGCGAGAAGGGAATCCCTACATCGTGGTGTACACCGTATGGCTATCAGTTGAACCAACAGGGAAATAAGCTTGAAGCGACTGAGGATGCGAAGTGGGTCAAACTGATCTATCAATGGTATCTTGCAGGAGTGAGTACAAACGAAATTGCCCGCAGGTTGGAATTTTTAGAAGTAGCAAGGCCGAACGAACGGCTGAATCGCAAATTACATGAGGGAGATGACCCTACCTATAATAAATGGCACCCCAGTACGGTTCTTCGTATTTTAAACAGCAGTGCCTATATTGGAGAACTGGTATCTGGAAAAACGCAAACTGCATCATACAAAGGGATTGGCCTCCATCCAGTGGAAAAGAAGGAATGGCATATTGTTGAAAACGCGCATGAAGCAATCATTCTGAAATCGGATTTTGAAAAAGTGCAGGCACGGCGGGAACAGAATAAGGAAAAACGGGAAATGGCGATGGCTCGTTCCAAGGCAACCAGAGAAAAGTGTTATAACCATCTCTCAGGAATGGTTTACTGTGGCTGTTGCAGACGCAACATGACGTTTGAACGGAGAGTGCATGGTACGGTGAAAGAAACGCACTATGGAGTGTTCATTTGCAAAAGAAAGAAGAACACGACTCCCTGCGCCTATCATGCGGTGCCGGAGAAAATGCTGATGATGGTGGCGATGGATCAGATTCATCATCTGGTGTCTACCATGTGTGAAGAAGAAAAGCTGGTAAAAGACATGATGCGCGGCAGCAATCTGGATTCTGCCCGTTCCATCAAGATGAAAGAAAACTCTATCCTGTTTCGGATTCAGGAAGCCGAAGAACGGCGGTTGCGTTTATATGAGGACTATAAAGCTGAAATTCTGGACGAAGATGAATATAGTCAGCTAAAGGAACACTACATAGCAGAAAAGCAGCGGTTGGAACATGAACTGCAAAAGCAGCGTCAACGTGCATTGGAACTGGAAAAAAGAATCAAAATCTGCGATGCGCAGATGGAGCGGATGCGCGGGATTCTGAATCAAAATGAATTTGATGAAGAACTGGTGCATGAACTTATCAAGAGAATCTATGTGGGAATGGACAATTCTGTGGAGGTCGAATTTAAGTGCAGCGACCCCTATCAGGAAGTGCTTGCAATCATGTCGGAGGTTCAGAATGAATGATAAAATTGCAATCTATCTCCGCTTATCATTGGCAGACGGAGATTTGAAAAAGGGCAGCAAGGATGAAAGTAACAGCATTGAGAACCAACGGATGCTGCTCCACGATTACATTGGGAAGCAGGAAGATTTATTTGGCGAGATTGTAGAATATGTGGATGATGGCTATACTGGAACAAATTTTAATCGTCCGGCTTTTCAGAAAATGATTGTGGATTTGAAGCAGGGCGATATAAAAGTCATCATGGTAAAGGATTTATCCCGCCTTGGTCGTGACTATATCGGTGTTGGCGATTACATTGAACAGATTTTTCCGTTGATGGGAGTTCGGTTTATTGCTGTGAATAATTCCTTTGACAGCATGAAACTGAACAACGGAACGCCGGGAATCGAAGTGGCGGTCAGCAATCTGGTGAATAATATGTATAGCCGGGATATTGCGAAAAAGATTCGGGCTGCTCTGGAAACGAACTGGAAGAACGGGAAAGCCACCTGCACGAATGTTCCTTTTGGATATGTGTGGAACAAGAAAGGTGGGCAGCGGTGGGAGATTGACCCGGAGGCAGCACCCTGCGTGAAAAAAGTATTTGAATTAGCATTGTCCGGCCGCAATACAACGCAGATCGCCTACGGCATGAACGAATTAAATCTTCCTACGCCGGGATTGTATGCGAAACGAAAGAATCTGCTGATGGGCAGCAATCCTATTATTGCCCCGGATAGCGAAATGTTATGGAACGCAGCGATCGTGTGGAGAATCCTTAGACGGTATGAATACACTGGTGCGCTGGTTATGGGGAGAAGAAAGAAAATTGATGTGAATACTACCTCTGTTCGGACGCTCCCGGAGGATAAGTGGATCATCGCAGAAAACGCTCATGCGGCCATCGTGACAAAAGATGAATACTATCAGGCACAGAAAGCAATCCGTAACGTGACTCCAATTCAGTATAAGGTGGGTGATGATTTTGCGTTAAAAGGAAAAATCTGCTGCGGAAACTGTAATCGGCAGCTTCGCCACGAAAGGCAATATGGGGAAATGGTTTTCTATTGCGGCTATAAACGGTCAGCCGGAAAGTTCTCTAAATGCTACGGCGGCTATTACAGAGAATATTCGGTGAACGCAAAAGTGGCTCGTGCGATAAAAACAGTATTCTATGCGCTGGATGTGGTAAATCAGGGAATGCAGAAAAAGCAGTCTATCACGGTGCGCTGCGTGGACATAGAGGACTTGGAAAAGCAAGCAGAAGCCATTCGGGTAGAGCAAATCAAACTATATGAATCGTATGCGGACGGTGTGCTGCTGCGAGATGCGTACATAGAAAAGAAAAAGGCTCTTTCGGAAAAACTGGCTGCATTGCAGGATAGCATACGGACAGAAAAGAAAGAACAGGAGTGTGCCGATGAACTGGATGAAGAAATTCGCGCTCTGACAAAGCAGGCCAGTGAGAAAACGTACATCGGTGGGCTGACAAAAGAATGTGTGGATGCTTTTGTCAGCATGGTTTATCTGTATGACGACCAAACGATGAAAATAGAGTTCAACTGTGAGGATGTGATTCGGAGAGCGTTGGAAAAATATATATAATAAGAATTGTACAAACGAATTAATTGTAAAAAATAATCTTTTAGCGGAGGTGTTGACAAATTGAACAAGAATAAGGCGGAGAAAAAGGGATTTTATTGACTGAATGGAGAAAATAGTGTATAATAAAAATGGAAAAGAGGGCTTTACGTTGAACATAGTAGAACCGTCTGGCAGAAAATCGATAAATGAGAGTTGTGCAGTGGAGAAATACGTATGAATGACTTGACAATTTTACATCTTTCAGATTTGCACATAGATGGACAAGCGGCATACCCAGAAATATTAAAAAATTTACTCGTTCATATTAAAGAGGAAATTGCCCCCACACGGGAAAAAACTTTGGTTGTTGCTGTTACAGGAGATATTATCGATAAGGGCAATAAGGCGGCAATAGACAATGCAAAAAAGTTCTTTGAGGATTTGAAAAAAACTTTGGGAAATAAGGTTGCTGGAATTGTTTTGGTTCCGGGAAATCACGATATTTTTAGAAGTAATTCATGCAAATTTATAATTCCAGCATGTAGAACTTTTGCGGTGCAAAAGGAATATGAATTTGGAAATACATTTTATGATACATTCTGGAAAAATATTCAGGAAGCATATGAAAGTTCTGGATATATGGAACTCTCTAAGTACATTTATAATTTGTTTGAGATGGATATTGAAGAGAAAATTGTAGAAAGAACATTTGGGGTTGTTCCAATTACAATAGAGAAAAAAACATATTTTTTTGTTTTGCTAAATACTTCTTGGTGCTGTATTGATGAAAATGACACCCGCAAAATTGTTCTTGGAAAATTTCAGCTTGATAAAATAAGTGAAGAAGCGATAAAGCTTCGCAGAAATATTGAACCGAGTTTGTCAATTTGTCTAGGACATCATCCATTGCAGTGCTTGGAAGGAAATGAAGAGACAACGGCACTAATGGAATTGACTGATTCCAGCAGAATAATGGCAAACGCCTATTTATGTGGACATACACATAATCGTACAGTTGTAAACTGGAATAATAATGTTCGAACACTGAACACATTTATGACCGGAATTGGCCAAGGCGATGCTGAAAATGATAGAGTCAGGGCACAACATACAAGAAAAAGACTTTATGCGTTTTATGTATTTAATATTGAGTTGAATTCTGTTGACATTTATTCATATGGTACTAATGCGGAGGGGAATTTTAAACCTGATTTTGATTTGTACACGAAAAATATTGAAGAAAATCAGAAAAAATTGTTTTTCCAATCAACATGCAAAAGACTATGCCATATATATGGTTGACGGGAGGTCCTAATAGCACAGGAAAAGCATGCTATTTATCTGATGAACTTCTTGATAGATTTCAAGAATATGAAATCAGAATGAGCAATTTTAGAAAAGAAATGTGCGACTTGCTTTGGAGGACAAGAGTTTTATATTTTGATGATGGTATTGATGAGAGCAAAATAAAAACCATCATAGAGATTTGGGAGAAAGAACAAGAAAAAACGAAAGAAGAACAAGAAATTACGGTTGATGGAATTCTTTATGCTCATTTAATGCTTGAAAAAAGTGTGCAAGGACAGCAACTGATGGAAGAACTTGTTGGACTGGACAAAGGGAAAAACAGCCGCGTGTTCGATGATTTTTATGCTTATTTAACACAGATTTGTGCTATACTAAGAAATAATCTAGTGGATGAAGAGAAAAAGACACTTGTGCGCTTTCATTTCCGATTCCGACTTAAAGATAAAATGTATTCTCAACTATGTATATCAATTCCACCAGAATGTAAACCCGAAACGATGAACATGCAACCAATGCAGTATGACGATTTGTTGAAGGCGTCGTATGATGTGGGGCATAGTTTGATATACAGCGTAAATAAATCACTGGTTCATACGGAACCTAAAAAGCGATGGAAAAATTTTATAACTGCAATTCCGAGCTTTGATGGAAATAGGTATAGAAAAAACAGGAGAGAGCATGGAAAGGGAATACCGTTTATTACATTTGGTGTTTCAGTAGGATCTAGTGATTTGAATTCCCTGCTGTATTATATGGATTTTCATTCGATTGAGAGGACACTTGCGGATGTAATTGAAGATTATCTTGAGTATTTTCCTATTGATATGAAAGCATTTTGCGAGTGGGCAAGGGAAAACGTTGAGTATACATCAGACGAAGGAGGGGTATAATGATGGAGAGAGTTCAGGAAATCTTTTATCTTGAAACGTTTGATATAAAAAACAGAATGAAAGATAGTCCGGATATGATGATAGGCGTAGATTCGGGCCGGTTACTGTGTAAACTAAATAAAATATGCGGAAACAGCAAAAAAAGAGAGCGAATTGAAATAATATGTAAATATTTGGAGAATGAAAACGGAAGGAGCAAAAAGGAAATATATATTCCGATGCCTGTAAAGGATGCTGTGCAATGCTTTGGGGAGAGGGACTTAGCCAAACTTCCCAAAAGCACGTTTAGAGTTTGGGAATGATAGCTATAAAGAAAAATAAGAGCCCGTAAGGAATATGTTTTGAAAACGTGAAAAGAATACCCGTTTGGGTGAGAGGATTCAGAAAATCTTCTCGACCAGGCGGGTATTTCATTCCGAAGGAATGTGTCTATTAGAGGCTGATGGTTTCTACCCATGCGGACAAGTCGGCTTTGCTGGAATAGGAATTGAATACCTTACCATGCAGCAGTTTTGCACCGGGGCAGCTAGGAGCAAGCTTTTCATTGGTCTTGCCCATGTCGCTGCCGCCAGATGTGGCAAAGGGGATGATTGTTTTACCCTTCAAATCATAGCTTTCCAGAAATGTATTGATAATGGTGGGAGCAACATACCACCAGATGGGGAATCCGACAAAGATGGTGTCGTATTCGTCCATGTTATCACGCTTGGCAGCGATGGCAGGGCGAGAGGTAGGATCGCTCATTTCGATGGTGCTGCGGGATTTCTTGTCCATCCAGTTCAGATCGGCCTTGGTGTACGGAACTTCCGGCTGAATCTCAAAAATGTCTGCACCGATAGCATCAGCCAGATTTTCGGCAACTTTCGCGGTGATGCCGCTGGCAGAGAAGTAAGTGACAAGTCTTTTGCTCATGACAAATGCACTCCCTTGATTGATTTTTACAATTTAAGTATAGCACGTTGAATAGGGAGCATCAAGCAAGTCTAAGTGGACGAACGTGCTAATATTGCAAATAAAATGAGCAGAAAAGAAAATTCACATTGACTTTTGTGCTCGTTTAGAATACAATATAAGCACGAAAGTGAGGTGACGCTTATAATGAACATGAACAATTTGGCTCGAACACATGAGATTTTAACACCGCAGCTTGCAACGAAGGTAGGTTTAACGAAATTTGAGTTTTATAAATATGTAAAGGCCAATGAATACGAGCAAGTCGGACATGGCGTATACGCAGCAAAAGATACTTGGATTGACGAATTAGAAATGCTGCACCGCCGCTGCCCGATGGGAGTATTTTCTCATGATGAAGCGTTCTATTATTATAGGCTGACAGATCGGGAACCACTTGTTCATACACTCACGATTTATAGTGGATATAATGTTCACCGCTTGAAAGAGGATGGCTATAAGGTTTATACAGTAAAAAAGGAACTTCTTGACGTTGGCAAGCAAATCGTAAAAAGCAATCAGGGAAATGAAATTCCTATGTACGATTTGGAACGGACAATTTGCGACTTGGTGCGGAGTAGAAGTTCTATAGAAGTACAGGATTTCAATGCAGTATTAAAAGCGTATGTCGGGAGAAAAGATAAGGACCTTAATAAACTGATGAAGTATGCAAAGCTATTTCGAGTGGATAAGATCATCCGAAATTATATGGAGGTACTACTGTAAATGGGATTTACACCTGAACAGATAAAAGGGCGCATCAAGAGCGTTGCAAAACAGAACAATGCAGACGCAAGGACACTCATGCGAATCTATATGATGGAGCGTTTTCTGGAAAGACTGGCACAATCAGAATATCGGGATAACTTCATTATCAAAGGTGGAATACTGGTTACTGCAATGATTGGCGTTGCGCATCGTTCCACGATGGACATTGACACCAGCATGAAGAATCTAAATCTGTCTGCGGAGGATGCCTTGCGAGTTGTCAATCAGGTCAAAGATATTGACCTTGACGATGGTGTTTCTTTTGAGGTTAAAGATGTTTCCAATATCATGGATGAAATGGAGTATCCGGGAATCCGCGTTACCATGAACGCCAATGTGGGAAGATTGATTACGCCTTTGAAAATTGACATTTCCACGGGCGACGTGATTACCCCACGAGCAATCGAGTTCAATTATGATCTCTTGCTGGAAGATCGTTCTATCAGTCTATGGTCGTATAATTTGGAAACTATATTAGCCGAGAAGTTGCAGACAGTTTTGGCGAGGGGCATCTTAAACACCCGAATGAGAGATTTTTACGATATACGGATGCTGCTTGATACATACGAAGATAAAGTCAATAAGGTTGTTTTGAAGGATGCTTTTGCGGCAACTTGTAACAAGAGAGGAACAGATCATCTGCAGGAGCAGGCCGAGGAGATTATCAAAATTATTGAAGCAGATGAACAGCTTCAAGTGCTGTGGAGAGCATATCAGAAGAAATACTCGTATGCAGCAGAAATTGATTATGCCAGTGTGATAAACGGCGTAAGAAAATTGATGGATTGGATTCGATAAGTAACTATTGAAAATAGAATAGCGAGTAAAGCCCTACAAGGCTCAAGTCGGTTCAGAACTGACGGAAAGCCTTGTAGGGCTTATTTTTTTGCGATTTTTTCTAAAAAGTTTTTGCCCCTATCTTGACATCAGGGGGCCCGGCAAGTTTTATTATGCCACTACAGATAGGTAAGACTCCTATTGTTGTGCCACGTCAGCATCAGTTCAATGAGCATGTGAATGACCATCAAGTTGAGTTCGCAAGGAATGTGGCGCAGAGAATGGGAACGATTATCCCGGTAGAAGACATTGAAACATTGGGAGATATCATAACGAACTATGATCAGATTGTTGCTGGCATGGGACATGGTATGAGCAGCAATAATGCTAAGTTCAATGAAGAACTGGAGAATCTGGTAAACGAATTGTATTGCGGGGAAAATCGATGAAAGAATTATTAATAATGGCCAAGTCGCTGGGCGGCGGCGGATCTGAAGTGGCTTTGATAGAGTTAATTAATGCGCTTCCCGAAGAACTTTACAATATAACACTTGTATTGCTTGATTCGGACAATGAATATGCTTATCGTCTAAAAAAGAAGGTTAATATTGTTCAACTGACTTTTAATTGTTCTTTTGCAAAATCACTGGTTTCAATGTATGCTTTCCCGGCAAAGGTATTGAAAAAATTATCGGTTAATTCATTTATTCCATACTACGATTTTATTTCGAATTGTGTGACAAATGTCTTTGAAAAGACCTATGATGTTGCCATTGACTTCTATGGATATGGTTCATTTGTGACTGCGTTCTTGGCGACAAAAATACAAGCCAAGAAAAAGGCAACATGGATTCATGATGAAAAACCATACTGGATGAAAAGTGTTCAAAAATACTTATGTGAGTACGACAAGATTTATGGTGTGTCCCAGGCGGTTGTTGATGCATTTTGTAGAGAGTATCCGCATTATAAAGACAAGGCAGCTGTATTTTATAATGTTATTGATATTGAAGAAATTAAGCGAAAGTCTGAACAAGATGAAGTAATACCGTTTAAGGATAGCTTTAATATTGTAACGGTTGGTCGATTGACCGAACAGAAAGGCTATGACATTGCCATAAAAGCAGCAAGCATTTTGAAAAAAAGAAAAATCAATTTCGTATGGTATGCTATTGGTGGTGGCAGAGATGAAGAAAAACTAAAGAAGTTAGTGGAAAAGTGTTGTCTGGAAAATCAATTTGTCTTTCTTGGTCGTAAGAGAAATCCATACCCATATATGAAGCACTGCGATTTATATGTTCAACCATCTCGCCATGAAGGGTATGTAATTACTTTAGTAGAGGCACGTGCATTGTGTTTGCCAATTCTGTCTTCAGACATTCCTTCGGCAAGAGAGCAGATACAAGATGGTATCAATGGATATGTTGCAGAACTAAGTGCAGAAGCCATAGCAGATAAAATTGAGTACTTGTATAACAATCCTTCTCAAATGGAAAAAACTGTCAAGTATTTGAAAGAACATCCGATTGACTTTTCAAAAGAACTTTTAAAATTGGAAACAATTTAAAATGGACTAATGAACTTTTAGAAATTGGGAGAATAGTAAAATGCCAATAGGGCTGAAATTTCAAAGAGAACATAGACAACTAGGGTATCATATAAAATATTTATACTATTTTTTCGCAAGAAGAGATGTGCTGCAGAAAAGAATATCATATGGGGGTATGAATCCGAATGATATTATTTATTTAATAAAACCGGATTTTCAAAATGGAGTAGAGGGCCTACTTTCGTTACTTTATAAGCAAATACAGGAATATTGTAAAGGGGAATTCTTGGAATGATAGGTGGTATTGCTGCTGGTATAGTAGTGTTTAATGCTGAGAAGGAACGACTTGAAAATAATATATCTCGTCTAAAAAAGCAAGTGAAGGATGTATATATATTTGATAATTCTAATGTATCAGATGGCGATTACGATGGTGTCACTTATCTCTCAGAAAATAAAAATTGTGGCATAGCATATGCGCTTAATCGAATCATGGAGCAGGCAAAGGCTGATGGATATAAGTGGCTGATAACTATGGACCAGGACTCATTGATTCCAGATGGGATGGTTCATGGTTTTGAAGAGAGTATAAGAACACACGAAAATATTGGCATTATTTGCCCACAGGTTATCGACAGGCGAAGGACATATCTACAGGCAGAAGATAATGAAGCGGAAGAGTATGTGAATTTCTGTATTACATCTGCATCGTGTACATCAATAGAAGCTTGGGAAAACTGTGGAAAGTTTGACGAATGGATGTTTATAGATCTTGTTGATAACGACTTTTGCAAGAGAATTACGCTAAGTGGATACAAAATTTTGAAACTCAACAAATGGATTTTGGATCAGGAGTTTGGAAAAATCACTCCAAAAAGTGAGTGGAAACAAAAATTCTGGGTTGGTGTGAGCAAAATTTTGCATAATCAGAATTTTGTGAAATTTTCATATAAAAAATCAGTGAGTCCTTTAAGAGTTTACTATACAAATAGAAATATTATTTATGTGAATAAAAAATTGAATAAGTATGGATCTATAGGATACGAGAATTACAACTGCAAAGGATATCTAGGATTTATTATCTCATTTATGATTCCGAGTATCTTAAGGGCACAGGACAAAAAAAGTGTGCTTAAGGCTACCATACAGGGTGTTTGTGACGGAAAAAGGTCCAAACCGGGAGAATGGTCGGCAGAAATATAAAAGTGTAGGAAGAAAAACATGTCAAAGGTGTATGCAGGGGTTGTTACATATAATCCAGAGATAAAAAGATTGAAAGAGAATATTTCGTCCATTCAAAATCAAGTGACTACTGTTTTGATTTTTGATAATGGCTCTAACAATGTTGATAATATTCAGAACCTGATTTTAGGCCTTGCCAATGTGGTATTTATAAAATCCGAGAAGAATCTTGGAATTGCTGCAGCGTTGAATCGGCTAATGCAATGGGGCAATGATAAAGGCTATGATTGGATGCTAAGTTTGGATCAGGATTCGGTTTGCGAAGAGAACTTTGTAGCAAGGATGAAACCTTATCTCACAATTGAACAAAATCTGGGCGTTGTAGCACCGGTTATTGTGGATCGAAATGTTGGAGTTGTTGGGCACAATCCAAAATCGGAATATATGCATGTGAATACTTGTATTACCTCTGGTGCATTTTCAAAAGTATCTGCATGGAAAAAAATCGGAGAATATGATGAAAGTATGTTCATAGATTCTGTCGATTTTGAATACTGCTATCGGATGAGAAAGTGTGGATACGGAGTGATACAGGTTCGTGATGTTCAGCTTCTTCATGAGCTGGGGAAAAGCCAAAAGAGGAGATTACTCTTCTGGAAAATTGATGTCACGGGACATTCGGCTTTTCGTAAATACTACATTGCGCGCAACAACGTTTATTATCCGCTGAAACATCGGATGTGGCTTCGTGTGCTTCGTGGAAATATCCGTAATATCGGAATGATGGGTGTAACTGTTCTCTATGAAAAAGATAAAAAGGATAAGCTCAAGGCTATTTGCAGAGGATGGAAAGATGCTTATCGGGCAAGGGTGTAATAAATGAAGGTGAATTTTGTATTACCACCTATTGGTAGTTCAGGTGGCATCGATGTCATATATAAGTATGTAGACCTTTTACAAAAAAGTGGTTATGATGTCTGTGTTTATAAAGCGATACTGGCAAATAATATGCATCGGTATCATTCAAATGTGAAGAATATCATCCATCAGATTTATTGTACAGCAAAAACTGTTTTTGAAAAAGAAAAATATAGAAGAACGTCGGATTGTTTTGTCTGGAAAATATGTAATAAAACTATCCGTGATGCGGATGTGACAATTGCAACTGCCTGGCCGACAGCATTTGAAGTTTATCGGTTGTCTGTGTCAAAGGGGAATAAGTTTTATTTTATTCAAGATTATGAAATTTGGGATAATCCAGAAGTTGTAAAAAAGTCCTATCAGCTTCCGCTTAATAAGATTGTGATTTCGACATGGATCAATGATTGTTTGAAACAAAATTTGGGAATGGGGCCATTTCCAATTGTTTATAATGGTCTGGATACATCTATTTACCATTTGACGACACAGAAGAAAACTGAAAGTGAAATTTCCTTTTTGATGTTAAACCATAAACTTGCCAAAAAAGGCATTCCCAATGGATTGACTGTTTTTGAAAAGGTTAAGAAAAAATATCCGGATGCAAAGTTACGGATGTTTGGTATGAGCGATAATACAAATTTACCAGAAGACGTTGAATATTTTCAAAACCCTTCAAAAGATAAAATTGTCGAGTTATATTCTCAGGCAGATGTTTTTATCTTTCCAAGTTTGGAAGAAGGCTGGGGCCTGACACCGCTAGAGGCGATGGCTTGTGGGTGCGTTGTTGTGGGTACAAGGACAGGCTTTGTTTTGGATTTAGGAAAGCATCGAGAAAATATGATGATTTCTGAACCGGGTGATGTAAGCGGAATGGTTGAGAATGTTGAAGAAGTTTTGTCAGACAGTGTGCTGATGAAAAAGATACAGAAAAATGCAATTGAAACAGCAGAAGGTCTTGATTGGGAAAAATCTGCAGATAAATTAATGGATATTCTACACTGTTATATAAATTGAATATGAATCCAGTTTAATTGGAGAATAAGATGAATCAACAAAGAAGAAAATCAGTGGTAAGCGGATATTTATTTTTACTGCTGATATCAGCTGTGTACAGCTTCACAAATACGTCATTAGAAATTAAAGGAATTCTATCTACATCTATTATTATAATTGAGTCTCTATTTTTCCTTTTATTTTTGTATTTTGTCGGAAGATATAATATTAAGAAACTTTTGAAGATTGCTTTTTTACTAAGCATCGGTGGTATTCATTATTTGATGGCAAGAGAAACTGTGTTTTTAATAATGCTTATGGTTGCGGTGATCTTTACTGAATTAGAATACAGAAAGGCTTTTAAGCTTCTCTTTTTTGAGAGACTGTTCTTTTTAATATTGATCGTCTTTTTTTCTCTGACAGGGATTTTATCTGTTCAGAAAACGGAGGTCTTCAAAGGTGGATTGGGCATAAATACATTTGGCTATGGATTGGGCTTCAATCATCCAAATCAATTGGCATATAATGTGGGACTTTTACTTCTTTTTTATATTTGCTATAAAAGAGAAACTTTGAGACAACGACATATTATTGGAATGGCATTAGCGGCATTTGGCTGTTACGCAATAACAAAAACGAGAACAATTCTTGTTATAACCATAGTTTTGATTTTGATGCTTGAAATTTATTGTGTTAAAGCGCATCGTCAAACATTATTTACGAAAAGATTTTCCTCTATTTTGGCATTTTCTCCATGGATTATGCCGATTTGTGCTCTAGCTGCTTTGGGACTTCCTATATTGATGTCCACAGCAACAGGAAGATTTAAAGAAATTCTGTATGCACTTAATGGTTTGATAGGGTCTAGGTTTACACATTCTGCTAGAGTATTTGATTCATATCCGGTTCCGCTTTGGGGCGGAATTGTTGATTTTAGACTACTCCAATCAAATTTTGGGTATGCTATTGTCGATAATGGCTATTTGTGCTTGCTATATGATTTTGGAATAGTTGGTTTTTCCCTTTTTATAATATTGTACTTCTTGTCTATGAGAAAACTTGCTAATAAAAAAGAATATGTTTTTCTAATTGCAATTATAGCGGTGGCCTTATGGGGAATCACTGAAAATATTTTGAGATCTTTTGCAATCAATTTTACGGTTGTTTTTTGGGAGGAGTGTATTAAAAAAGGTGATAGGATAAATTCAAAATGAAAATTTTATTAGCTGCAACATCAACAGAAGACTTTTCGGGAGCCTCTAAGTGTTTGCTTGAGTTGGCGTCTTCTTTGACTTGTCATGGCCAGGAAGTAGTGGTTTCTCTTCCCAAGGTCGGCGGTTCTATTGAGACCGCCCTATCCGAAAAAAATATTCCTTTTGTAGTAATGCGTGAATACCAATGCTGGTATAAAGAAAAGAACGAAACTCCAAGCCCCATTACAACCGCACTCAAACGTGTAATGAACAAAATTACGGTTGCAAAATGCCGAAAATATCTTCGCATAGAACGATTTGACATCGTTCATGTAAATGCTTTGACTGCATATGTTGTTGGTAAAGCAGCTATCTTGGAAAATATTCCGGTTGTATGGCATATTCGTGAGTTCATGGAGGAGGATCTTGGAATTTCCTTCGTGAGCCGTGAATATTCGCTTGAACTGCTGAATCGTGCAACACAGTTTATTGCGATTTCGCAGCCGATTTGCAATAAATGGTCTGCGCAGCTGCAGGCCCCAGTTACGGTTGTTCACGACGGTGTTCCGGTTAAAGACTACTATGTTGATAATAACACTGTACATGAAACAGTTAAGGTTCTCTTGTATGGAAGAGTTGTTCCAGGAAAGGGGCAGCTGTTCTATGTGCAGGCGGCTGAAAATATTTTAAGGAACACATCTAAGCCCTGTACGTTTTACTTTGCTGGAAAAGTAGAAGATGAGGAGTACTTTAATAGCTGCATGCAGAGTATACGGCAGTCTGGACAGGAGAATAGCATAAAATATCTAGGCCAAATCAGTGATATCCAAAATCTCTTGAGAGACACAGATATCGTATGTGTGTGTTCGACAAAAGAAGGGTTTGGGCGTGTTACCGTAGAATCTATGCTAGGCAAATGCCTTGTTGTAGGTGCAGCTTCCGGTGCCACGACAGAGTTGATACAGGATGGTGTAAACGGTATTTTGTATCAGCCGGATGATGAAGCCGACTTTTGTAAAAAGCTTACTGCTTGTATTGAACAGTTTGATAAATATGCAGGCGTTGTAGAGAATGGTCAGAAATATGCGCTTTCTCATTTTACGGATGAAAAAAATACAGAAGGAATTCTTTTGGTTTATAAAAATATTGCTGAAAGGATAAGATAATATCATTTAACATTCTGGCATTTCAAATGCCAGAATACTGCACATTGTCGTATATTAAATTTGGAATTTTGCTTGTAGTGATAGAAATGATTTTATGCAGGAAGGGAATACTATGCAACTAACTCAACCAATGGTGTCTGTTATTGTTCCGGTGTATAAAGTTGAACGTTATCTGGAACAATGCCTTGTTTCAATTGTGCATCAGAGCTATCGGCATCTGGAAATTCTGTTGGTGGACGATGGTTCGCCGGATAACTGTCCGCAGCTATGTGATATGTGGGCGCAGCGTGATTCAAGAATTCATGTAATACATAAACCGAACGGTGGTTTGTCCGATGCAAGAAATGCCGGTCTGCGTCAGGCCCATGGTGATTTGGTCGCTTTTGTAGATTCAGACGATTGGCTCGCACTGGACATGATCGAAAAAATGACGGATGCGATGCTCCGCAATCAGGCAGACATGGTTATTTGTCAGTATGTTGTTGCTTATGCAGATGGACGATTTGAAAAACGCGCACCTGAAAATGGTCCAGAAGAAATTTTGAATCAACAGCAAGCATTATCAGAATTGTTGATTGATGGTAGATTGACGAATCATGTATGGCGAAAATTATATTGGCGAAATAAGGTGCCCAAAGACATTTTTCTAAAAGGACGTAATTTTGAAGATATTTATGTTATGCCGGAACTGTTTGCGTCTTGCAAAAAAATCGTGTATTTAACAGACCCACTCTATTTTTACCGCTGTAATGAGAACGGAATTGTTCAAACAGCAAAAATAAAAGATTTAAGAGATTGCTTGGCAGCTCAAGAACACGCAGGAAAGATAATTACCGATATCTGTCCAGAATTGGCACAACAAGTTAAAATGTGTAGCGTCTGGAAAACCGTTGGACTTTGGATTGATAGTGTTTTTGCCGTTGATTTGGAACAAGAAAAACATGTATTTCAGAAACAGCTGAGCCAAAAATTGAAGTGTGCAAAACTTCAGGATGCAGAAATCTTAGGAAAGAGAAAACAGTTGGCATTGTTTTTTACACAACATTCGCCGACACTCGCACGTGTATATAGTAAAATTTTAGGGAAAGATGATAATTTCATAGCAGATCTGAAGGATTTTTGGAGGTCTCTTCGCCAAAATCTTTGTCTAAAAGAGGAACTCAGAAAGAATACTGCCCCCAAATTTTTAATTCTTTGTACCCCAACATACGGAAATTTAGGGGATCAAGCACTACTGAAAGGCGAACAATGCTTTATAGAAAAGTATTTCCCAGGATATAAGACCGTTCTAGTATCATCTGGTGAATTACGATATGTGAATTTGCTGAAAAATGTAATCTCATCGGAAGATATTGTTGCATTACAAGCAGGGGGAAATATTGGAACTCTTTATTCGGGCATCCATAATGAACAAGAATCTGCTATGAAAGTATTCGCAAATAAGAAATTGATGATTTTTCCTCAAACCTTCTATTATAGTACCGATGCAGCAGGCCTAAATGCTTTGAAAAAAACGCGAAAACTTTATGAATCTTTTGAGAAGTTTAAAGTATTTGTGAGAGATCCTGCTTCGGCGCATTTTGTACAGGAAAATTTGCCGAATACCGATGTTGCGTTGATGCCGGATATGGTTTTGATGAACTGTCCGCAGGTGCTGCATAAAAAAAGAGAAGGCGTGTTGGTCTGCTTGAGAGGAGATTCAGAAGCAACACTTCCGATTGTAGCGCGCGACCGATTGCTGACTCAAGTTGAAAAACGCTTTACAAAAATTCGACAGACAGATACCCATGTGTACTATGCGCCGAAAAACGATGCCGACGTGCAAAAGCTTTTGAATCAGAGCTGGACGCAAATGGCAGAGAGTGAATTGGTTATTACAGACCGTCTCCACGGCATGATTTTTGCGTTGTTAACGGGAACCCCCTGCATAACTATATTGAGTAAAAGTCCGAAGGTTGAGGGCGTGTATAATGAATGGCTGAAAGACAACAAAATGATAAAAATCATTCATTCTGTGGATGAATTTTCGCAGGCTGTTGAAGAAGTACTGACCCATCATGATGAACCACTCAATCTTAAAAAAGCAGAAACTGGATTTGATGAGATGGCGCGAGAAATCAAGAAAATGTGGAAAGTAGATTGATAATGCAGGAAAATAGAACAAAAAATTCAATTGTTAATATCTGTTTCAGTCTTGGATTTCAGCTTGTAACACTCGTTCTGGGATTTGTCAATCGGACGGTATTCTTGCAGTGTTTGGGTGTTGAATATCTGGGAGTTTCGGGCTTATTTAGTGATATTCTAAGCATGCTTTCGTTGGCCGATTTGGGCTTTGGAACAGCCATGACCTTTAGTATGTACAAGCCGCTTGCAGAAAAGGATTATACAAAGCTTGCGGGACTTGTACAACTCTATAAAAAAATCTATCGTTTCATTGCTTTGACTGTTTTGACAGTTGGTACAGCACTTATCCCATTTTTGCAGTATCTTGTAAATCTGCCTGAAAATCTGCCCTTGATCAAGGTCTATTATCTGCTGTATTTGGCGAATACAGTGTCCTCCTATCTGGTAGTATATAAAACTTCAATTCTTAGTGCAGACCAAAAAGAATATGTTCTGAATAAATATCGCAGTATCTTTAGTATTGCTCAAACAGTGTGCATGACGCTGTTCCTTTGGATCACACACAGTTACGTTGTCTATTTGTGCGTTCAGGTTTTCTTTACATATAGTCAGAATTTCTTCTGCTCTCATGTGGCGGAAAAACAGTATCCGTATATCAATCAGAAAGTTGAACTGCCTAAAGGCGAGATTCAGGTAATATTTAAAACAGTCGGCTCTGTATTTTTGTACAAGGTGTCGTCGGTTATTTTGAACGCAACGGATAACACACTTATTTCGGTTTTGCTTGGCACTACAGTGGTTGGCTTTTATTCCAATTATACGCTGATTATCAATAAGCTTACTAATATCGTTAACACGGTGTTTTATTCTTTGACTGCAAGTCTTGGAAATCTTATCGTTAAGGAAAATGAGGAAAAACGGTATCATATTTTTTTGGCGATGCAGTCTGTAAGTATGGTATTATCTACGGTGTGTGTATCTGGTGTTTTCTTTCTTATCAGTGATTTTGTTCGGTTGTGGCTTGGCAGCAAGTATGTATTGAGTGAGCTGGTTCTATTGGCGGTTGTGTGCAACCTTTACTTCGCTATTTCTCTTCTCCCTATCTGGGTTTTCCGAGAAGCAACAGGGTTGTATCGAAAAACCAAATATGTTATGCTTGCAACGGCTGTGATTAACCTTATTCTATCCGTTATCCTTGGAAAAATAATAGGTTTGGCTGGTATAATTTTTGCAACGGCAATCGCCCGACTGACAACATATTTTTGGTATGAACCATATTTATTGTTCCGCAATTATTTTGGACAATCCTGTAGTGTTTACTTCAAGGGTGTCCTCAAAAGTATTGTTACAACGCTATGTATTTTAGCGATAGAATATATTTGCGTAGGCACATTTCACCCGACCGGCTGGATTTTCTGGATTGCAAAAGCAATCTTTGTTTGTGGCGTAAGCTTCCTTTGTGTGTTTGCCCTTTATGGAAAATCGGAAGGATTTCAAATTATACTTGGTAAGGTAAGAAAGTGCTTGCCACAGAATATGCGGAGGTAGAAAAACTGAAATAACAGCAAAGCCCACGATGAGTAGATATGCCATCTGCTTATCGTGGGCTTTTCGTTTTATATAGTATCTTTAAGAATTGCGGTGAAGTTCGATTTGTGAACTTTGCCGTTTTTCTTTTTGTCCAAAATTGTGAAATTTTCAAAACTGTATTCCAAAACGGCCCTATAGATTCATATTGGTGTAAGGAGTAAGAAGGCGTTTAAATAAAATTCGAAAATCTGGTTGCCAAACACCTGTTTCAGAATGCTATAGGTATAGGAGGTTATTAAAAAATGAAATTTTTCTAAATTCTGTAGAAGCCCCCGTTTAAAAACACCTCTTAAAGTTTGTATAGGGTGTAAGGACTATTTTTCCAAACAGACCTAGTCGCTGTTGGCTTCACTTCTGAAAGCCCCTGATTCCTTACAAAGCTACATCGCACCTTGACAATTTCATGAGCCACCCCAGCAGGATACCTCTGGTATTGAATGTGCATTCTGCGCATCTTACCGGAAAATACGCCGGAGAAAATCGGGCAGGAACGGGCCGGGACAGAGTGGACGGTAGTTAAGAGCAAGATTCGCCTTCGTATACGAAACCGCGCCTACGGGCGATTTCTCCACGGCGGCATCTTGATGGGGATTGTGCTCCCCATACCCTCACATCGTGCAAAATCACATGATTTTGCTTATTAGTGGCCTGCCGCAGCAGGTCACAGCCGGAGTGCAGATGCACTGCCGGGAAAATCAAATTCTTGATTTTGGAAAGGAGACCCCATGCCACGAACGAAGAAAAAAGTGAAATCTATCGTAAAGACAAAAGTAATCTCCGCGCGAGTTACAGAAGTAGTGCATGAACTTTTACACCAGCAGGCAGAAGATGCCGGGATGACCCTCTCTGAATTTGCAGCGCAGATGCTGACAAAAGGCCATGTGAATACCTCGTATGTGTTCTATGTCCACCCGGACGAAATTGAAGTCATCACACGGGAGTTTGCCGCCATCGGAAACAACCTGAACCAGATCGCGGCGTTCTTCAATAGCGGCGGTATCCAGTCGCGCGCTATGCTCGAAAACATCAACCATGCGATTTCCTGCATTTTTGAGATGAGGGAGCAGGTCGCAGAAATGGCAGGAAAGAACTATGGCAATCTTAAAGCATATCGCAAGTAAGAACCCCAACTATGGTGCTGCGCTGGAGTATCTGATTTTCAAGCATGACGAGCTTCGGAAAACTCCGATTCTTGACCAAAATGGAAATCGTATTATGCGGGATGAGTTTTATCTGAACGGCCTGAACTGTGAACCCTATTCCTTCGATGCGGCCTGCCAGCAGCTGAACCGCGAATACCAGAAGAACCAAAACAAGAATGAAATCAAAAGCCACCACTACATTATCAGCTTTGATCCACGGGACAGCACAGAAAATTGTTTGACGGGAAAACGGGCGCAGGAGCTTGGACTGGAATACGCAAAAGCAAATTTTTCGGGGCATCAGGCATTGGTCTGTACGCACATGGACGGTCACAATGGCAGCGGCAACATTCATGTCCATATCGTAATCAACAGTTTGCGAAAACTGGATGTGCCCCAGCAGCCCTTTATGGAACGCCCTATTGACTGCAAGGCGGGGTACAAGCACCATGTAACAAACGAGTACCTGAAGCATCTGCAGAAATCCCTCATGGATTTGTGCCGCCGCGAATTTCTGTATCAGGTCGATTTACTGTCACCATCCAGAACGGGTGTGACCGAAGCGGAGTATTGGGCACAGCGGCGGCTGGATGAGAAAAAACAGAAAATCGAAACGGAAGGATTTACGCCCAATCCGACAAAGTTTCAAACGCAGAAACGGCTTATCCGGGATGCCGTTGCCGCTGCTCGTGAGAAAGCAATCTCGTATGAAGATTTTCAAGACATCCTGCAGGATGAATATAACATTTTTGTCAAAACACAACGTGGGCGTTACAGCTATCTGCCACCGGAACGGAACAAGTTTATATCGGAGCGTTCCTTGGGGGACAGCTGCAAAAGAGAATGTCTGGAAGGATTCTTTGTTCAGAACGCCGAGAAGAATCTGCGGTACAAGGAAGAACCCATACTGATCTTTGCAACCAGAACCAGGCTGCGGCTCGTTGTGGACCTGCAGGAGAATGTTAAGGCACAGGAAAATCTGGCCTATGCACTAAAGGTCAAAATCAGCAATTTGCAGAAAATGGCTGAAACGCTGGTATGGGTGCAGGAAAACAACATCAACGACCTGACGGAACTGAACGATCTGTGTAAGACAGCACAGGCCAATGCGCAGGCTGCGTATGAACGGCTGTCACAGGCAGAGGATGAACTGTACAAAACCAATGAGCAGATTCATTATGCGGGGCAGTACCTTTCCACAAAAGAGGTCCAGCAGCAATTTGCGAAGGCGATTTTTAAGAAAAAATTCCGTGCAGAGCATTCCAAGGAATTGGATGCCTATGCAGAATCCGTGAAATATTTCCGGGAAGAAAACGATGGAAAGCTGCCATCGCTGAAATCCTTGAAAAAACGGAAAGAAGAACTGACCAAAGAAATCGCGGAGAGGAAAAAGGTATATGCTCCCTTGCGAGAAGAATCCCGGCGTCTGGAAATTGCATCGGATAATGTGTACAGCATCTTCCGAAAAACCAATGAGATGAAATCCGACCTTGCATGGAAACGCGAGTGGGAGGCCAAAGTCCGCGAAAAGGCAAGGCAGGAGCAGGCTCGACAGGAACAGCGCGAGCGTCAACCGAAACGCAAGAAGCGCAGCTATGATATGAGCCTGTAATCAGCAGGGTCTTCCACCCCGCACCCCGGAACCCTGCCGGATGCGTAAGCCCGTGCAGGACTTTCCCATCCGGCAGGGACTTTTGAAAACGATTAGGAGGAAGCTTGAGTAAAGAGTACATCAAAGCACAAACCCCATTGCCCGCGTATTTCCCTTATCCGAAATTTCTGCTGCAGATGAGCCTTTCCCATACGGCACGATTGACGTATGTTTTGCTGCTGGACCGCATGACCCTTTCGCAGAAGAACGGCTGGGTGGATGTGCAGGGCCGGGCATATGTGCTCTATCCGTTGGCAGGGCTGGCGGAAGATCTTCAGAGCAGTATTTCCAGTGTCACCCGTGCCCTGCGGGAACTGGAAGCCGCACGGCTGATCGAACGGCGGTCCAATGGCTTTTCCAAGCCAAACCAGGTGTTCCTAAGCTTCCCATCTACTGCGCAGAAATGCACAGTAGAGATGGTCAAAAATGAGCAGCCTGATTGCTCAAAAGTGAGCAATACGGTTGCGCAAAACTGCACACCTAACCAAATAAATAAGAACAACCTAAGATTGAACCAACTGAATAGAACTAAAGAAGCGTATGGGCGATATCGGAATGTTTTTCTGGAAGATTATTCGGAACTGGAAATGGAAATTGCAGAGTTGGATACTCTGATCGAAGACCTTTCAGCCTATATGCAGTCTACAGGCAGGAAGTACGCAGACCATGCGGCGACCCTGCGCAGTTGGTCAGCACGGAAGAAAAGACAACAGAAACCGGGAGCAGGCATCCCGGACTATACCTACAACAAGGAGGAAAGTTTATGACGGAAACGATCCAGACAGCGATGGATAGGCTTATGACGATCTCTGCAGAGCCGCAGGACTATGTTGCAGAAGATGGGCTGCTGTACTGCGGCAGCTGCAATACCCCCAAGGAAGCGTTCTTCCCGAACGGCAGAAAGCTGTTTGGGCGCGACCGCCATCCGGCAGAATGCCTGTGCAGGCAGGCGGTGAGAGAAAAGCAAAAAGCCGAAGAAAAAGCAAGGCTGCATCACGAGAACGTGCGGCGGCTGAAGCAGCAGGGCTTTACCGACTGGGCGATGCAGCACTGGACATTTGCAAACGATCACGGGCAAAATCCACAGATGCAGCTGGCACAGCGGTATGTGGCCCACTGGCCGGAAATGCGGGAGAAGAATGTGGGCCTGCTGCTCTGGGGCGGTGTTGGTACAGGCAAGAGTTTTATGGCGGGTTGCATTGCCAATGCCCTGATGGAGCAGGAAGTAGCAGTCTGCATGACGAATTTTGCCCGTATTATGAATGAACTGAATAATGCCTTTGCAGGACGAAACGAAATTGTGGACAGGCTTTGCAGCTATCCGCTGCTTGTCATTGATGATTTTGGCATGGAACGTGGTACAGAATATGCACTGGAGCAGATTTACAACATTATCGACAGCCGTTACCGCAGCAGGAAACCGCTGATCGTTACCACGAACCTGACCCTGACGGAACTGAAGAACCCGCAGGATACCGCTCACGCCCGTATCTATGACCGTCTGCTGGAACTGTGTACCCCGATTGCCTGCACAGGCCCCAGCATGAGAAAGGATATAGGACAGGCAAAATTGGATTTGCTGAAAACACTTCTGGCTTGAATGGGAGGTATGCGATTGAAAGAAAACGGCACAATGAATTGGTTGGAGCAGATCCACCAGATGAAGAACCGAGACATCCGCACAATTGAACAGTCTGAACTGCAGGAACTGCCGCAGGATGCAGTGGAACACGGACTGCCACAGGAGGAAAGGCTGAAAAATCTGCTGGATAAAGTCGGAAATCCTTATTGCTATCTGGACAACGGAATCATTGTGAAGCTGAATTTCGCACCGAGAGGGAGCAGCACACTGTCTGAGCGCATTGGCAGGTGTTTTCAGTCTGCCAGCTGAAACGGTAGAGAAAGCTTCGGCAAGCTGCTGAAAAAACACACAGAAAATTTCACACTTTAATGCGATAAAGCACTGGACAAAGGATGAGGATTCTGGTAAGCTGTTTACGGGTAAGAAAATAGGAATGTGCCAGCTGAGCAAAGATTGCTCGGCAGGCTTGTTCTACATAGAAAAATGTGGAGCCTTTCGCTTCTCTGACGAACAGTATTGCCGATTCGTTAAGGAGGTGGAAGGCTTTTGTTATACCCTGATATCTATTCGCAGAAGAAACCGCAGCAAAATTCAACTCGTTATCGTACAGCTTTGTATTTGCGTTTATCCCGTGAAGATGGCGATAAGACAGAGAGCGACAGTATTGCAAACCAGCGCACACTACTGGAAGCCTATGCCATAGACCACCCGGAGCTGTGCATCGTGGATGAGTTTGTGGACGATGGTTACTCCGGCTCGAACTTTGAACGGCCTGCGTTCCAAAGGCTGTTTCGGGAACTGGAGCAGGGGACTATCAACTGTGTCCTGGTGAAAGATTTGTCCCGCTTTGGACGAAATTACATTGAAGTGGGGCGTTATCTGGAACGCATTTTCCCGGTCATGCGGGTCCGGCTGATTGCCGTGACAGATAATTATGACAGTCAATCTGCGTGGAAAACCAGCGATTCCATCATGGTCCCAATGCGGAACTTGCTCAACGATGCCTACTGTCGGGATATTTCCGTCAAAATCAAGAGTCAGCTTGCGGTAAAGCGGAAGCGCGGCGATTTTGTGGGAAGTTTTGCAACCTATGGATACCAAAAGGATCCTGCCAATCATACCAAGTTGATCGTGGACGAACTGGCAGCGGAAACAGTGCAGAACATTTTTCACTGGAAGATCAATGGCATGAGCAATCAGGGCATCGCAAATCGTTTGAATGCGAAAAAGGTACCGTCCCCAGCTGCACGAAAGTTGCAGAGCGGTGCAAAGCTGAGCCTGCATTTCCGCAAGAGCGATGAGCCGTCGTGGTCTGCCAAGGCAGTGGACCGCATTCTGCACAACGAGGTCTATATCGGAAAACTGGTGCAGGGAAAGACAAGGAGACTGGACTATCGCTCCAAAAAGAAAATGAACGTGCCGATGAGGGACTGGGTAATCGTGGACAATACCCATGAAGCAATCATTCCGGCAGAGCAGTTTGAACTGGTGCAGCGGATTCTGGAAACCGAAACACGCAGGCCGAACGATGCCGAAACGGTGGCCCTGTTTGCAGGCTTTCTCTACTGTGGGGACTGCGGTAGTCGGTTGGTGCGCAGGTCTGCCAGCTATAAGGGAAAGCGATACATCTATTATCAGTGCTCCGGCAGCAAGCAGAACAAAGGCAGCTGCACGAGCCATAACCTGCGGGATGAAAAGCTCTATAACATTGTGCGGAACGCGCTCCAGATGCAGATCCAGATCGTGATGGAGGAAGCAGAGTTTGTAGAAAGCATCCGGCAGGCTCGGCAGGAGCCATACCGTGTGCGGCGCATCGAGCGGCAGATTCGGCAGTTGACTGCAGAAAAAGCCCATACGCAGGGAATTAAGGAAAAGCTGTACGGGGATTATGCAGACGAAATCCTCACACGGGAGGATTTTCTGAACTACAACGAACTGTACAGCAAGCGGATAGACGAATATGACCGCAAAATCACAGAACTGGAAGCAGAACAGCAAAATCTGCAAACTGCTCCAAACGCTTATCCGTTTCTGGACGTGTACCGCAAGTATCGAAAACTGGAAGAAATCACCCGTCCGATGGTCATTGAACTGATTGAGAAAATTGAAGTATATGAGGGCAATCGAGTGGAAATTACTTTCCGCTTCCATGATGCAATTGCTGATTTGTTGGAAGAATTGCATCAAAAGCAGCAGGAGCAGCATGAAGTATCTGCATGAAAGGAGAGAGGCTTAACCTATGGCAAGAGTAAGCAAGAAAGTAAGTGCCGCACAGCGAGAAGCAGAGAATGCGCAGTACCGGGTCTGGAAAACTGCAATTTACGCACGATTGTCTGATTTTGATGATGTGCTTCGGGATTCGGAATCGCTGGAAGTGCAAATTTCCTATATCAAGGAGTACATCAACCACCGGGATGACCTGGTGCTGCTGGATGTGTTTGCGGACAAGCGGTGCACAGGAACAAATTTTGACCGCCCGGAATTTGAGCGGCTGCTGAAAGCACTGCAGGAGCGAAAAATCAACTGCATCGTGGTAAAGGATTTCTCCCGACTGGGCCGCAATTTCGTGGAAACAGGACAGTATCTGGAACAGGTGTTTCCATTGTTCGGCGTAAGATTTATCGCCATCAATGATAATTATGACAGCCTGAACAGCCAAAGCCGGGACGGGATGCTGGTGCCAATCAAGGGCATGATCAATGAAATATACTCGAAAGACCTGTCCCAGAAAATTCAGTCGTGCTTTCGCTCCAAGGAAGCGAGGGGAGAAATCTATACCCCGGTTCCGTTCGGTTACAAGAGAAATCAGCAGAACCATTTGATTCTGGATGAGGAAGTCAGCGATGTGGTGATGCAGATTTTCCTCTGGAAGAAATCCGGCATGAAAGAGAGTGAGATTGCAAAGAAGCTGTCCACGCAGGGAATCCCGACACCTTTTGCGCGCCGATGTCAGTTGGGTTATATGAGAAATACCTCACGGGTAAAGGACCCTGCATGGCAGCCAGCTTTCGTGACAAAGGTGCTGGAAAATCCAGTTTATACGGGAACCATGGTGTATAACCGCATCGCCTACGATGAAACGTATCGGAAAATCGGGCAGAATTCACGGGAAGACTGGCGCATGGTGCCGGACAGTCATCCGGCGATTATCAGTTGGGAATTGTTTGATGAAGTTTCCGCATTGCGGGAAGCCGAGCAAGCGGTCAAGGAAGAGCGGAAAAAGTGGTGCAGACAGCGCAGAAAGAACAATCCGAACATCTTCAAAGGCAGAATCTTTTGCAAAGAGTGCGGCGAAAAACTGGTTTGTCATTGGCAAAGTGATGATTCGCTGTATTTTTACTGTAAATTCTGCCATGTTTCAATTTCAGAGAAAGACCTCTGGAACGGCATCAATCAGGAACTGCACCAGAGGTTAGAAGAACATAAGAACTTGAAAAAGCTGATACAGAAGAATTCCGGGAAAAGCGTACTTGAAACAAAGAAAGTGGCATTAAACCGTAAAATTGAACAGCTGTCGGGCAGCATCGTTCGACTGGAATCACAGAAGCGCAGCAGCTATGAGCAGTATGTCCTTGGAAAAATTTCAAAAGAAAAATTTCTGGAACTGAAGCAGGGTTTGGAAAATGAAATCACAACACTGAGACAGACGAAAGCTGAAAAAGAGAAAGAACTGGCCGTTGTTCAAGAAGAATTGCAGCAGAAAAAGCAGATTGCAGTCAGCACAGAGGTTCTTTTGACGGCAGACAACCGGCAGCAGTATGTAAAGAAAATTGAAGTGGACCGCAGGAAAATCACTTACACAGAATTTTTACTGTAATGAAAAAGGAGAGCAGGACAATGAAAGAGAAAATCTACGATGCCCGGACAGGAATGGAATATGTTTTGGTAGGTGATTATTACCTGCCAGCCTTGAAACTGCCACGGACTCGTCCGATTGGCCACTGGGGGATGCTGCACAAGGCGTACCTGAAACTGCGAAAACCGGCCTATTACCAAAGCCTGCTGCTGAGTGGAAAGCTGGACGCTGTTTTGGCAGACGTGGAAAAACAGGCAGCGGAACGATATGAGGTTTTGATCGAGCAGATGAGCCAGCGGGAGGGCATTTCGGAAAAACTGAAAGAAGAAAATCAGATGGAGTGGGTAGGCCACATGAAGAATCTTGAAAATCGTGCAGCGGAAATCGTAAAGGCAGAATTGATCTACACGTTTGAAAGGTGGTGAGTTGTAGATGATTGGAACCTATTACCGGCTTTCCCTGGCAGACGAGGATGTGGGGGCTGATAAGGCTGAGAGCAACAGCATTCAGGGCCAGCGTGGACTGGTAGAGGGGTACATCATGGCTCGCCCGGAACTGGCTGCAGAGCCGCGACAGGAGTACGTGGATGATGGCTACTCCGGCACCTCTACGAGCCGTCCTGCGTTTCAGCGGCTGATTCAGGACGCGCAGGATGGCAAGGTGAAAACAATTATCGTAAAGGACTTTTCCCGGTTTGCCCGCGATTATATCGAAGCAGGCGATTATATGGAGCGCATTTTTCCATTGCTGGGCGTTCGATTCATCTCTGTCAACGATGGGTATGACAGTGGAATGCAGGCCGGGAACGATGTACGCGGACTGGAAGTAGCCATTAAGAACATCATCAACGCATCCTACAGCCGGGATCTTTCTGCCAAAATCGCGGCAGCAGACCATGTGATGCAGAAAAAAGGAATGTATCTCGGAGGATACCGCCCGTTTGGATTCCTGCCGGACCCAAACGACTGTCATAAGTTGATCCTCGACCCGGTAGCCAGTCGATATGTGCGGTTGATTTTTGAACTGGCATTGCAGGGCAACAGAACGGGCACCATCGCAAAAATCCTGAATGAAAAGCAAATCCCGACCCCGGCAGCGTATCATGTGGCGGAAAACCATGTGTACAGTGAGCAGAAAGCATGGGATCTGCAGCGCAGCCATTGGACAAGTGGAACGGTTTACCATGTTCTGAAAAATGAGAAGTATAAGGGAACTTATGTGGGCGCGAAATTCATTATGCCGGTTCCCTGTAAGCATCGGGTTCTGCGCGCTCCCTTGGAACAGCAGGTACGAATTGAGGATAGCCATGCCGCCATTGTGACCCCGGAGGAATTTGAACAAGCACAAAAGGTTATTATGCTGCAGCATGGGAAGCATCAGGCCGGAAACTACACAAAACACCAGTATCCCTTGAAAGGCAAGGTCTATTGCGGCTACTGCCAGAAGCTGATGAAATATCGTGTGCTCAAGAAGCTTGGCCCCTCGTTTAACTGCAGATTTTCGGCCACAGCGGTGGACAGCCCCTGCAAGCGAATCCCAATCTCCGAGGAACTGCTGGAAGAGATTGTCCGAAATGCACTGACAGCGCAAATAAAACAGGCGGAGCATGTACTGGAAATCCTGCGCGAACGGGAACGCAAAGCGTTGATCTGCTTCTCCGCACTGGAACGGCAGGAAGAAAAGCTCAGTGTAGAAAAGGCAGAGATTGTAAAACAGCGCGTTGCACTGTATGAGCAGTATGCAGACGGAAACATGAGCAAGGAAGAATTCATCCGACAGAGAGCGGCTTACCGAGTGCAGGAAGATGAAAGAATGGCGCAAATCCAACGGCTGCGCACTGAAAAAAATCGAATTTTCCAGCCTGTGAAGAAGGATGCCGATAATTTGCAGACTGTCGTAAGTGCCGTAGAAGAATCAGGCGATGTGATGCACTTATCGCAGAATGTGGTAGAAACCTTTATTGACCGCATCGAGGTTTTCAACGATGAGCGCTTGAAAATTCATTTTACATTTGAGGACACATTGAACAGCTATGAGGAAAAGTGATTGCAGCGACTTTTTGAACTAAGGTATATAGCGAGTTTTAGCATTTAAAAACGGAGGCCCACATAAACCACAGACAGCACCCAAGAGAATTCGAGGGTGCGTCTGCAGCTTATGCGGGCCGTTTTATTTTGTGCTTTTTACTGCGAAATAATGTTAAACTCCAAGGCTGACAAGAGTGGCCTTTAACTCTTTTGCCATGCGAATAATGACGGTCTGTTCAGTTTCATTACAGTCCAGCAGCAAGCGGTGAAATTCGGAGTTTGCAGAGGAAGAAGAATGTTCAAGACAGTCGAGCAAAAGCTCATCCGCGGAAACGGATAAGGTGTTGGCAATTTCGACAAGAACAGAAATGCTAGGGATTTTTGTTCCATTTTCGATACGGACAATGTGTTCACGGCTACAGTTGATTTTTGCGGCGAGGGCTTCCTGCGACAGATTTGATTTTGAACGGTAGAAGCTGATTCGTTTTCCAAGAGAAGTACAATTTACGGACATATAGTGATCTTCCTTTCAAATGCCCGCATAAGATACTTTAATTATTTGACTTATGGAGAAATGAATCAAGAGGAACCAAAGAGGCAATCTGCATAGAAGTCAGAATTTTTGTCTTTCCCTTCTAGCGGAGATGGCTTCTGAGGCTAAAATGTGACCCAGCAGGTCACATTTTAGGGAACAAGTGACCTGCTGGGTCACAGAAAAAATCATCTGATAAGCGTATAATAAAAGCATGAAATCAAGCTGCGAAAATAAAGTGGGGAAAACGAAATGGAACGGTTGCTGACACTGTATAGCGAAGTTCAGTCAACGGATGTACGGTGGCTGTGGTATCCCTTTATTGCAATCGGGAAAATCACACTTCTGCAGGGTGATCCCGGCGATGGAAAATCTACCATGATGATGAATCTGATTGCGGAACTTTCAACAGGAGGTAAGACCCCGGATGGCTGTAAGATCGGCGTGCCGCAAAAAGTGATTTATCAGTGCTCCGAGGATGGCGTTTCGGATACGATAAAGCCCCGATTGGAACGCTGCGGGGCAGACTGCAGGAAGATTGCTTTCATCAATGAAGAGTTTTATAACGGCCTCACATTGGACGATGAGCGCATCCGTCAGGCAATCATTGAATTTCGGCCTCGATTGGTCGTGATTGATCCGATTCAGGCTTATCTTGGCAGCGATTCGGATTTGCAAATCGCAGGCAGAGCGCGGAAACTCATGCGCCGCCTTGGAATGTGGGCTGCTGGTTACGACTGCGCTATCGTTCTGATTGGACACCTCAACAAAAAAGAAGGCTCCAAAGGGTTGTACCGCAGTCTTGGCAGTATTGATGTTGTGGCAGCAGCACGAAGCGTCCTGCAGGTGGAGCGAGATACCGAGAATCCTGATATAAGAATCGTACATCAAATCAAAAACAGTCTTGCGCCTACGGCAGAAGACATCCGCTTTTCCATTTCTGCCGACAAGGGCTTTCGATGGCTGGAATGCAGGCCACAGCTTTTTGAAAAACAACAGCCGGACGCCGAACCTAAATTTGATACAGAGCAACAGAAAGCTGCCTACTGGATCAAGCATTTTCTTGAAAAAGGTGATATGAGTGCGAATGAAATTTATTGCCGTCTGGACAATGAGGGGGTCAGCAAACGAGTTGCACGGATGGTAAAAACGGAAATGGGAATCCACTGCTATCAGAAAAAGCGGAAATGGTATTGGAGCGTTCAGCTGGAAGAAGGTGCTATGAATGAATCGCAAGTATAAGGTTGGCGGCTATGTGAAACTTGCAAAACTGTGGGAACGCTCTAAGGATGCAGCAGTAGCCTATCATAGTTCCTACTATGCTGAAAAGTTTAGGGATGATGCGGATAAAAGGCTGGTTGGTGTCTATATTGACATCACAGGGAATAAGGAAATTTATAAACGCCCGGAAATGGTGCATCTGCTCAAAGATTGCAAAAATGGTTCCGTAAATCTGATTTTCTCGCAGACAAGGGCCTATATTGCAGCAAATACCTGTGATTTCTGTTTTCTGTTGAAATATCTGTTTGACTTGCCGATGCGAGTGGATATTGTTACAGACGATGATGACCAGAGAATCGACACCATTCTTGACTTTGATAACCAGCGGCAGAGCCTGAAAGATTTGGCTGAAAAATATACATCGATCCGAAGGAAAGATTATCTTGAGTGGAGAATCCGACTGGAACATGAAATGACAAAGGCTGAAGAAAAATGAACGTGGAAGGACAGTATAATCCAAAAGACGTAGAGTGTATTTCGGTAGAAAACCTTGAAGTGCTGCCGAGTGGAGCGGATTGGCAGAGCCGACATCTGGAATCTGAAAGGCGAAAAGCAGAGATTCGTGACAGAATCCATAAGCAGGCAGAACAGGGCCAGAAAACGGCAAAAGACTACTTTCGTCCGGCGAAACCGACACCGTCGATTTACGACAGCGACCTGAAGCGTGTAGCCGTTTATGCCCGTGTCAGCACTTCCAGCGAAGAACAGATTTCTTCCATTGAAAACCAGACTCTATATTACACCAAAAAGATTGCAGAAACGGAAAACTGGAATTTGCAGGATATTTACAGCGATGAAGGAAAATCGGGTACTTCACTGCGGAAACGGGATGCGTTTAAGCGCATGATGCGGGATGCCAAAGACCAGAAGATGGATTTGATTATCTGTGCCAGCATTTCACGTTTTGCCCGGAATTTTTCGGATTGCATGACACAGATCGCAGCTTTGAAAACTATGCATCCTGCACATCCCATCGGTGTGTACTTTGAAACAGAGAATATCTACACGCTGAATCCAAGTAGCCAATACAGCCTTGACATTCAGGCGCTTCTGGCGGACTGGGAATCGGGCAATAAGAGCCGCCGGATGATCCTTTCGTATGACCAGCGCATTATGACAGGCCAGTACCCGGTGGCTGACCTGATGGGGTATCGGCATACCAAAGATGGACAGTTGGTAATTGAGCCGGAAGAAGCAAAGACGGTGCGTTTTATCTTTCTGGCGTTTATCTATGGTTATAACTGCGATCAAATTGCGGCAGTGCTGACGCAGAAGAAGCGTAGCACCCTGCGTGGCAAGCAGGAGTGGAATGGCATGATGGTGGCAAACATCATGAAAAATGAACGCCGCTGGGGTGATCTGGAAGCTCGGAAGAGCATCGTGGTGGACTACAAGCTGGGCAAGGTTACAAAGAATAATGGGAATCGCTGCTCTGCTTATGTCCCGGAACATCACGAAGCGATTGTTTCGCCGGAGATTGCACGGGCTGCACATCTTGTGGCATCCAGCAGGAAGAAGTGCGGTGTGCAGGATATTGTGGTGATCCAGCAGGGAGCATTGAAAGGCTTTGTTGGCATCCATCCGAATTGGAGCGGCATCAGTGTTGAAAGCATCCGCAGCCTTTGCCTGAGCACCTATCTGCCGGAAGAGGTGATGAAACTGAACGATATAGCAGAGATGAGGGCTGGGGCAACACTGGGAACGGCACTTCAATCTGAATATATGACGGTTTCAGGTGCTTGCTTTATCAACCAGAGCAGCCCGGTTATGACGATTTCTAAAAATGGAATCCGTTTCAGCAAGGCCTGCCATAGCCGGTTGGACGACTGCGAGTATGTGGAACTGCTCTATCATCCGATTCTGCAGGTCGTGATTTTGCGAAAGAGTAATCACGGCTTTTCAACGACGATGCGCTGGAGAGATGACAATGACGTTCATAGTGCTTTTTCAGCCAGAGCATTTTCTGGACTGGTCTTCCAAACATTGAACTGGAGAAAGAATTGCCGCTATCAATGCCGTGGTATCTGCCGGGGTCAGGGAAATGCAAAATTTCTGATTTTTGAATTAGATGAGTCCCGGATTTTGACTGGGAAAAATCAGTATGAACAAGAAAATTGTTCGATGAATCTGAAATGCCGGTTATATCGGAGTAAATGGGTTCAGAGCATTACAGTTAGTGATGTGATGGAATCTGGCCAAGTCGTAGAAAATCCCATGATTGGTGCAATTCCAAGCAGAAATGAAGTTCAACGTGAACTGGATGATCTTTTGATGTCGATGTAGGAGGAACTTATAGAATGGAAGAAAAAAGCAGGGCGCAGGAACTGAGCGTTCGGGAAATCTCCTTGATTCGTGAACTTGCACAGATACGGAAAGAACATAAAAGAGAACTGGAGTACGAAAAGTTCGATGGCTATGAACTTCCGCCGCGCACCCAGTTTTCCATGCTGAATAAACCTGCAGTGAGCATAAAATATGGTGTTATGAAATTTAATATGGCGTGCATTCGGCTTTTTGAAGGAATCAAGTATGTCCTTCCGATTTTGCACCCCAATAAGAAGAGGCTTGCGTTGATTATGTGCCCGGAAGAGGACAGTGCATCTGTTGAATGGGCAAGACAGAAGGACGAAAACTGGGTGAATAAGGATATTACATCATTGGAATTTGTGGAAAATATCTTCAAAATCATGAGTTGGAACCGAGAATGCCGCTATAAGATACTCGGACGAGTAGCGAACTCGGATCAGGGCCTTTGTATGTTGTTCGATTTGGAAGAAGCAATCATGTTCACCCCAAAGCCACAGGAATATACGGATCCGCTTACTGGTGAAATGAAGAAAAAGCAGATGAAATTCTTCCCGGATGCCTATAAGAACCGTATCGGAAAATCTTATAATGACTATATTGCAGACCACCAGATGAACATGTTTGAAGACTTCATTGGGTATCAGGACTCTGCGGTATTGGATGAGCCTGTGCAGGAAGAGAATACAGTGCCGAAGCCACCAATGAGACAGAAAAGCGAACCACCGGAAAATACAGCGCTGCCCCATTTGCCGGAACAATCTGTGAATATGCAGCAATCGAGTTATGAGTCTGACGGGAGAGGAATGCCGACATGAATTCTGGACGAGTTATGAACCTGCGAGTGACAATTCCGGCGGAAAGCCGGAGAATGAATGTTGGGAAAGATGTTATCCGTATTCTTGGAAGTCCGGCCTATATCTGCGTTTTGCAGAGGAAAGATCGGAAGTCTATTGCAATCACGCCATGTGCTGCGGAGCATCCCATGTCCTTTAAGGTTCCGGACAGGCTGCTGACCGATGGGCAGTGTCGGATGATGATTAACGGAATACAGTTCATTCAGGTGTTGCTGGAAGCAAATGGTCTGGCAGCAGGAAAAGACCATCAGTTTAAAGGACGGTATGATGCCGAGAAAAATGCAGTTATCATTTCGCTTGAAAAAGATGAACAAAGTGCCCTCTCGCCTCAAAAGTGTACAACTTGACATCACGTCCATTTGGTCGTATAATACGTCCAAATGGACGTGATGAAGGGAGCTAATACTATGAGTGCCGGAATTTTAGATGGCTTTCAAACGATAATTCCAACGGCAGCGGCTGTCTTATCGGAAAAACGACAAATATTAAGGCTGACGCAACAAGAGGTTGCTGATCGCGCAAAAATAACATTACGTCAATATCAAAGGCTGGAATCTGGGGAAAGAAACATTTTGACTTCTTCTTTTGGCTTGGCGTGTCGAGTAATTGAAGCTCTTGATATGGATGTTTCTAAATTCTATCATGGTGACTATTACCTTGAAGAAGAAGTGAAGACAATGAGAGGCAAAGGGATTGCCAGCAGAAAAAAGTCATCGATTTAAAGGACGGCATGATGCCAAGAAAGAGCAATATGGACAAATCTATGTTGAAAAGTTTACATCTGGCAGCTTGATATGCAAGGCGTTTTATGGTAAGATGAAAGCATAATAGGGAGATTATGAAGCTCGGAGAGAGGCGGTGAGGCCGATGGAAGATAACAGGATGGTTAGTTTCTCACTGGGAGGAATGGCCTTTGAATACGATGATAATAAAAATCAGATAAATATTAAAAAACACGGAATTTCATTTAAGAGTGCAGCGCGTATCTTCTTTGACTATGACCGAATCGAGTTCTATGATGAGGATCATAGCTATGACGAAGATCGATATAACACCATAGGCGATACTTCTGCTGGACGGATTTCTCAAAAAGCAGAGGGTGCATTGATTGGCAATATAGACCAGTTCATCGGAAAGGTGAATGAAATACTATTTGTTGTATATACTGAACGAGTAAGAATTGAAGAAAGCGGTACAAAAACAGATGTGACAAGATTGATTTCGGCACGAATGGCTACCGAATTTGAAAGGGGGCTTTATTATGGTAAAAACGAGTGAAATGTCTATGGAACTGAAACAGGAACTTGCATTTACAAAAGAAGAACTCGCAGAACTGGAAGCGGCAAAGAAAATGCCAATCACGTTTGATGCGGATTGCCCTGAAACCACACCTGAGCGGGCGGTTAAATTTAGAAGAGTTAATCCGCCGCGTAACAGAATGGATGCCCATGGAGCATAATCATAATCAAGAAAAGAACGTATAGAGCGCAAGTAAGCCCTACAAGGCTCAGATCGGTTCGGAACCGACTGAAACCCTTGTAGGGCTTATTTTTTTGTAAATTTTTTTGTTCCTTGCTTGACAACCGCATATGGACAACCAGAAAAAATCCTGATTTCATGCGGGTTTACGCGGCTTGACCTTTTCACCTCAAACTGTTTCTGCCTGTCATGGTGCGTTAAGGCCAACGTGATTTCAGGTGCTAATGGCTTCTGGTTGCGCTCTATACTTAACCCACCACAGCGAAAGCTGATAGAGCAGAAAACAGAATAAGGAGGTACGAAGGCGAGCCTGCGTATAGATTGCCGCAGCAATCTGTATACAGGCTTGTTGTCGTGCAATGAATAAATGAGAAATTGAATGAGTAGAAATTGTTGAAGATTTCTTTGATTTATGGAGGAAAATTAAAATGGGAAAGTATTTTGGGACCGATGGCTTCCGTGGTGAAGCTGGTATTGATCTGACCGCTGACCATGCCTACAAGGTGGGTCGCTTCCTCGGCTGGTACTACAATGCACTGCGCGAGCGCAATGGCAACAACGAGCCTGCCCGCATTGTGATTGGCAAGGATGTGTTCTATTCTTTTTTGCACCGGAACAATCGAACACTGTACTGAGCCAGATCCGTTTTTTCTTTGGTGATACCTTTGGTACCTATTACTTAGTAATTGGATTGGGGATTTTCATTCTTTCTCTATATATTGCTGGTTCTAAGTACGGTAATATCGTCCTTGGCGAGCAGAATGAGAAGCCGAAGTATTCCTTCTTCGCGTGGGGCTCAATGATGTTCACCTGTGGTCTTGCAGCAGATATACTGTTCTACTCGTTCTCGGAATGGGTACTGTATGCAACCGATCCGCATCTGGCAGAGATGGGAAGTATTCAGGATTGGGCAGGTGTATATCCACTGTTCCATTGGAGCTTTATTCCGTGGGGATTCTATTTGGTACTGGCTGTTGCCTTCGGCTTTATGCTCCATGTGAGAAAAAGAAACCGTCAGAAGTATTCAGAGGCTTGCCGTCCGATTCTTGGAAAGTATACCGATGGCTGGGCAGGTCGCATTATTGACCTGTTAGCTGTGTTTGCCCTCCTTGCTGGTACTGCTACCACTTTTAGTGTAGCAACACCGCTTATGGCAACCATTATCAGTGAACTGTTCCATGTTGCCGTTAGTCGTACTGTAATCAACATTATTATTCTTCTGATTACCTGCGCTGTATATACATATTCCTTGCTGCATGGATTTAAGGGAATCAGCAAGTTGGCAAACATTTGTATGCAAAAAAATATATGGAAAGTCTGGAAGATAAAGAATGAGAGGCAATACATATGCAAAGCAATCAAATAAAAAAAGTGACTATCGCATTTGTGCTAGTGCTATCTGCTATAGTTATTATTATTCTTTGTGGAAGTCAATTGGTTTTTCAAAAGGCCTGCATACGAAAAAATCGACCGTGGCCAGATTTGGGAGCGGCAGATAAAAAGCAGTTTGAACTTCTCACAGATGCTTATAAAATAAAAAATATTCCTAGCGAGCAGATTACGATAAGTGCATCTGACGGCATAAAACTGACAGGAAATTATTATGAAAGAGAAAAAAATGCTCCATTGATTATTTATTTTCATGGGCTCTGGAGCAACAGTTACATAGATGCTGTACATGTACCAATATATAGAATAACACAAGAAATACACTGTAATTTAGTTCTCGTTAATATGCGTGCGCATGATAACAGTGAAGGTGCTTTTTCTACACTTGGGGCTGTAGAAAAGTATGATTGCAAAGAGTGGACAAATTGGGCCGTAAATAGGTTTGGTAAGCAAACATCCATTTTTTTGATGGGAATCTCAATGGGCGCATCAAGTGTAATGCTAAGCAGTAGTTTGGATTTACCAGATTCGGTTCACGGAATAATTGATGACTGTGGCTATAGTTCGGCATTGGAGATGATTAATGTAAATTGCAAAAATCGTCTCCCATCATACATACCAGTTGGTGTGTTTGATTTTTTTATTAACATTGGAACAAAAATGTGGGGAAAGTTCAGTTTATCAGAAACTGATGCGTGTGACGCACTATCAAAAACCAATATTCCGGTCTTAATAATTCATGGAAATGCGGATACACAAGCACCGTTATATATGGCATATAGGCTATATAATAGTTGCAGAAGTGAAAAATCTCTCTTAATTGTCAATGATGCTGGTCATGCAGAAAGCTATAGCAAAGATCCTGACACTTATGAAAAAACGGTTAAAGAATTCATTCAAAAACATCTGTAAAAATGGACATGACTGTGGTATACTCAAGGCAGATTATCCGGGTCTGGTCCGTCCCAACCTACATAAATAACCTCAGCATCATCAAAATCACGCCAGCTTAGTCGCTGACCGCAGCGGTCACAGAAGCGTTGGTACTCACGTTCCATTGTACTGCCACATCGTGGACATTTTGGAAAATCAACACCCCATTTGTACGAGCATATCTGCTTCACCTGTTTGGGAATCCTGTATGTAGGGGATAAAAGCAGATCGAGGATAACTGTGTGTGGCTTGACATCCAGGTTCCAATTTTCATCGAACCAATCTAATTTGTTTTTTATGTGATTTATACCTCCATGTATAGCATAGAGGAAATCGCATGAATTGTGGGAGCGATAGCTCCCCACGCTGCTCGAAACTTTACACACCTCTTCGTGGTGAGCAGCAGGCAACGATCTTATGGTCGGCTAAGAATGCAGAGATTGCCTTTTGGTGATAAGGTGATAAATATGGAATTTGAAAGAGATATTTTAGCATTAGGTAGGCCGTAAAAGGTGAAAATCCAATTGCAAGATGTGAATCTACCAGATAATAATTCCGTATATTTTCGTGCAAAACAGAAAGAACTTATATCTCAGTACTGTGCCGCCAGAGTCTTTTTGAGTGAAACGGATCGACCTAATGAGGATTGAAGACATTGGGACAGAGTGGTTCCGATGCAGTGTAAGGAACCAGAATATTCGTATTATAAAACACAGATGAGAGCAGATTTATATGAAGCGGCCCTTTTCTTCTATAATTCTGTTGTTGATATTTCGTGGGCTATGTGCTATTTGGCAACCGAGTATCTATGTGTAAAAAATGGACAGACGGTATCTATTGATGGAATATCGCCCATATCGGTAGCTTCTGCTCGAGCAAGAGAACTAGAAAATCTGTCTCAGACACCGACTGCAAGGACAAATCCGCTACGGTATCTTAAGCAGGTCTGTCCGGAGTTCGAGGAAGCGATTGATTTAGTTGATGGATTTTGGAATACGTTTGCAGAAACAGAGGTCCGAAAAAAATATAATTACTGCAAACATAAAGGTAAGCCGACATATCAGGAAATTGAAGACTTAAATCCAAGTAGAACGTGGGAATATATAGTAGTAAACGGAAACACTCATGAAATAGATCGTATGCCAACAGCAGTTAGCGATGTGGGGTATGAAGTATCATTAGAAGAATCTATTTGTGAATTGCGAAACTTTGATGATCAAGTGCTGTTTCCATATATTGAAAAATTGATTACTACAATAGAGCATATTTTACAGCCATCAGAAATGATTGATTATTAAAACAGAGTATACATTACCAACGATAATAGAGAAATGAGGTAACCTAATATGCCCAGAACGAAAGGCAGCAAAAACCGTCCCAAAATCAATATTACCAAAGACTATGCAACTCGGATCGCAGAGAAGCAGGAATCTATCGTTTCTCTGACTGCTGAGATCGCATCCATCACCGCCAACATTGACACTTTGAAGGCTGATCTGAAAGAGAAGAAGGCTGCTCTGAAGAAAGCCGAAAAAGAAGTGACCACTCTGGAAGCAAAGAAAGCAAAGGCAGACGCCAAAGCTGCAGAAGAAGCGAAAAAGACAGAAGCAGAATCCGTTCTGAAAAAGTTGCTTGCCGAAGGAATGAGTGCCGATGAAATTCTCGCAAAACTGAAATAATACAAAAAACCCGTGATGGACAGGCATAACGCGCCGTTCATTACGGGTTTTAGGGTTATAAGAACATAAGTTCATCCGGCGGCCACGTCAAACTGAAAATGTGCCGGAAGGTTGAACTGCTTGATAAACGCATGATGCTGGG
>OHMY01000264.1_pt1 | contig 45409 bp, 33 predicted proteins | sample 1569381 | NCBI WGS metagenome assembly OHMY01 (sample SAMEA3879528, study PRJEB24766) | human gut metagenome | biome: human-associated habitat; feature: feces | place: USA | collected 1985/1987
TGGCTAGGCTATACGCTTAAAAGAAAGCTTACCAACCAGGAAAATCCGCTGACCCTATAACACTACTAATTCTTAAGATAACCAACACAAAATAAAAAAAGATCTTCTAAAATTATAATTTTAGAAGATCTTTGTCTTTGACAAGTGATTTGTCTGTTGGGATACCAGGATTCGAACCTGGAAAAACAGGACCAGAATCTGTTGTGTTACCATTACACCATATCCCAATTTTCCTATCAAAACACCCGTTTTGATTTTGACGCTGCAAAGATACGGCTTTTTATTTAATCCACAAATTTTTGAAGCTTTTTTTTCTAATCAAGATTCTTTTTTTCTCCATTTGCCTTCTTTTCCGGCCTTCCTTATCCTTCTTGACCGTGTATCATCATTCTAGACTTAACATAACAATAAAAAGATTCTCTAACTAAAAAAAACAAAAACCGAATATATTTAATGCACATTTTTTCGCTAGAATGAGAAAACCAAGTATCTTTGTGCATTGTTGTAAATACATATATTAGAATAATCAGTTGTTAATAACATTATAATGAACGAAGCAGAGACTTTAGTAAAAAAAATAACAGAAGGCATTCAAGAAAAGAAAGGTAAAAACATTGTAATAGCGGACCTCACCGCCATTAATGATACCATTTGCAGCTATTTCGTAATCTGTCAAGGTAATTCCCCAAGTCAAGTTACAGCTATCGTTGACTCAGTCAAGGAATATGTACATAAAGAAATAAATGACAAACCTACGGGAATAGACGGACTGAGAAACGCAGAATGGGTTGCAATGGACTACAGTGATGTACTGGTACATGTCTTTTTGCCGGAAACAAGAAATTTTTATAATCTGGAACATTTATGGGCAGATGCCAAACTAACCCAAATTCCTGATCTAGACTAATCCAATACAGAATCAAAATGAGTGAAAATACCAATAATAAACCAAAGATAAACATGCCACGCTTCAATTTGAGTTGGCTGTATGTTATCATTGCCATGAGTTTTGCCATCCTCTACTTTTCCAATCAAGAAGGAGGAATTGACAAACAAATAACATATACCGAGTTTAAAGATATGATAAACAAGGGATATGCCAATAAAATAATTGCATACGATGACAATACGGTAGAAATGTACATTAAACCGGAATTTGTTAAAGATGTATTTAAAAATGACTATAAAAAAGTAGGTCGTAATCCAGCCTTGAACGTAGAAATAGGTTCCATGGAGTCATTGGATAAATTCATGGAAAAGGCACAGGAAGAAGGTCATTTTACCGGATCTATCAGTTATGAAAAGAAACGCGACTACTTCGGTGCATTATTTTGGAATATCGCTCCGTTTTTACTGTTGATCGGTATCTGGATGTTTGCCATGCGCCGCATGAGCGGCGGAGCAGGGGCCGGAGGCGCCAATCCGTTCAACGTAGGTAAAAGCAAAGCTCAGGTATACGAAAAAGGAGACAAAACTAACCGGATTACTTTTAAAGATGTAGCCGGACAAGCGGAAGCTAAACAAGAAGTGGAGGAAATTGTAGAGTTTCTGAGACAACCTCAGAAATACACGGAGCTGGGAGGTAAGATACCTAAAGGCGCTTTACTGGTAGGCCCTCCGGGAACCGGTAAGACTTTGCTGGCAAAAGCTGTTGCCGGTGAGGCGGATGTACCTTTCTTTTCGCTTTCAGGTTCCGACTTTGTGGAAATGTTTGTCGGAGTAGGTGCATCCCGTGTACGTGACTTGTTCCGCCAGGCGAAAGAGAAAGCTCCTTGCATTATTTTCATTGATGAAATTGACGCAGTAGGACGTGCCCGTGGCAAAAATCCAAGCATGGGTGGAAATGATGAACGCGAAAATACATTAAACCAATTATTGACAGAAATGGACGGTTTTGGTTCAAATAGCGGTGTGATCATTTTGGCCGCTACCAACCGCGCGGATATATTGGATAAGGCATTATTGCGTGCCGGTCGTTTTGACCGCCAGATTCATGTTGACTTACCCGACTTAAACGAACGTAAAGAAGTATTCGGAGTACATTTGAAGCCTTTAAAACTGGACGAAAGTGTTGATCTGGATTTGCTCGCCCGTCAAACTCCGGGATTCAGTGGGGCAGATATTGCCAATGTATGTAATGAAGCAGCACTGATCGCCGCCCGCCATGGTAAGAATGCGGTTGGGAAACAAGATTTTCTAGATGCTGTAGACCGTATTATCGGTGGTTTGGAAAAGAAAACCAAAATCATGACTGCCGAAGAAAAGCGTACTATTGCCTTACACGAAGCCGGTCACGCTACGCTGTCTTGGTTTTTGGAACATGCCAATCCTTTGATTAAGGTAACCATTGTTCCCCGTGGACGTGCATTGGGAGCCGCATGGTATTTGCCCGAAGAACGGCAGATCACAACCAAAGAGCAGATGCTGGATGAAATGTGTGCCACTTTAGGGGGACGTGCAGCCGAAGAACTGTTCACCGGACATATTTCAACCGGTGCCATGAACGATTTGGAACGTGTGACAAAACAATCATATGGAATGATTGCTTATGCCGGAATGAGTGAAAAGTTACCCAACTTATGTTATTACAGCAACGATGAATACTCTTTCAGCAAGCCTTACAGTGAACGTACAGCCGAACTGATTGACGAAGAAGTGAAAAGAATGATCAACGAACAATATGATCGGGCAAAAGCAATATTATCCGAACATAAAGATGGTCACAACGAGCTGGCCCGTCTGTTGGTTGAAAAAGAAGTAATTTTCGCCGAAGATGTGGAACGCATTTTTGGCAAACGCCCCTGGACTTCACGTTCAGAAGAAATTATGGCTTTAGAAGCTACAGCAAAACCAGTAGAAGTAACCGAAGATTTTGAAGAGAAGAATTCTTCAGATTCTGAGGAAAAGGAAAAAGAAAAAAAAGAAGCATAACATCGTAGAAAGATCTGTCAACTATATAAGCATTGTCATTCTGAATGATACAAAGAGTCCGTAATAATCCAGATATATCCGGATTCTTCATAGTCACTCAGAATGAAAAAAAAACAGATCTTCTACTTTGATTTTTGAATCACTTAAGACTAACGACCGTGAAAAGCAATTTCTTACAACGTGCCATAACCGGAATTATTTTTGTTGCAGTACTGATAGGCTGCATCGTGGGAGGGGCTGTCTCATTCGGCATCCTATTTGCCATTATCAGCGCATTGGCAATCAATGAATTCTGTAATTTGGTCAATCATGTAGAAGGAATACAAGTAAATAAACGTATATGTATTCTCAGCGGAATTTTTCTTTTCCTGTGCTTTTTCTATTTTGGAATAGATCCTTCACAAACAGGTATATTTATTCCTTATTTAGCTTTATTTATTTATCTGATGGTCAGCGAACTTTATTTGAAAAAAGAAAACCCGCTGAATAATTGGGCTTATGCCATGTTAAGCCAGATGTATATTGCCTTGCCATTCGCTTTGCTGAATGTATTGGCTTTCCATTCGGACGAAACAGCCAGCCTTTCACAATACAACGCTATTCTCCCACTATCTATTTTTATATTCAACTGGGTGAATGATACAGGTGCTTACTGTACAGGCATGCTATTTGGCAAACATAAACTATTTGAACGCATCTCTCCTAAGAAGTCATGGGAAGGCTCTATTGGCGGCGGCATTTTCTGTATCATAGCTTCTTTCCTGCTATCTCACTTCTTCCCTTTCATGTCTACCGGAGTATGGATCGGACTAGCATTGACAGTGGTAGTATTCGGAACCTGGGGAGATTTAACGGAATCTTTATTAAAACGCCGTCTAGGCATCAAAGATTCGGGCAATATTTTACCGGGACACGGTGGAATGCTCGACCGTTTTGACAGCGCGATTCTCGCAATCCCGGCAGCAGTAGTCTATCTGTATGTAGTTTCTTTATTTTAACTCCGCCAAATCCAAAGGATTAAAGCCCGGTACATCCTCGCCAGTGAGCGGATAAGAGAAAATATATGTTTTTTCTTCCCCGTCCACAGGATTAACCAATACCTTTATTCCTTTCAATTCACTGTTTTCCGGTGAATAATCATCTAATTTAAAAGAAACCATACCAGGTACCAATCTGCCCTGACTTCCGTTGTTATTATAGCGGAGTTCCAAATGCGCATATCCGTCCTTTGTCCAAGGAATCATCTCATTCACAACCAGATTAAGAATAGGTTTCTGCGGACTGGGAAAATTCAACATAAAACGTACATTCAGATAGTCATCAGAAGGCCACATATCCTTGATCTGTACTTTCATATTTCCAATACTGTCCATATTATCGGGGGTCAATCCGATAATTTTCTGAACAGGTACTAAGGTATAGTCATTCAAACGGATATTATAAGCAAATCCACTTTCACCGGCTTCCAAAAAAGAATAATTTCCAAAAATCCGTTCTCCTGCCTTCAAATCCCGGTAAGGAACAATATGCTGCACCACCCACAACTTCTCTCCGTTGTCCAACACCAAATAAGGAGCATCATACTGAGGTTGTTTTTCTACGGTAGCCATAGCTATAGTCACCGTACTGTCCGGATCACTTTCATCATTACCACAAGATGAAAAGGCGAATACTCCGCTCAAAAGAAGCATCGCCCCTAACATAGATTGAAAAAAATATTTCATATACTTCCAGGGTTTAAGTTGTTTACCCGAAAGAACAAAAAGAGATCGTGAAAAGTTTATTTCTTCAACAAAGCTACCATTTCACGGGCTGCTGTCCCCGAAGCTCCTGCCGGACCTAAAATCTGAATAATACGATCATACTCTTCCAACACCTTATTTCTGTATACCTTATTATATAAAAGAGATTCTAACTCTGAACGCACGTTATCCACCGTCATCGTATCCGCCACCAGTTCACGAACCACTTCCTTGTCGGCTACCAGATTAACCAACGAAATATATTTCACTTTTAGAATATGCCGGCGAAGAAAAGCGATAAATTTCCCTACCGGAGTATAGTAACACACCACTTGAGGAACACGGAAAAGAGCTGTTTCCAAAGTTGCAGTGCCCGAAGTCACCAATGCCGCCTGCGCGTGCTGCAACAACCTGTAGGTCTGTCCGAATATGATTTTAACCGGTACATTCGGATTTATATAATCCGAATAATAGGCAGGGTCCATCCCCGGAGCCCCTGCCAGCACCAATTGATAATCTTTGGTAAACGGAGCAGCAGCCTCCAGCATCATCGGCAGGTTGTCTTTGATTTCCTGTTTCCGGCTGCCCGCCAACAATGCGATAACGGGCTTTTCGGACAAGCCATTATCCGCCACAAATTCCGGAAATCCATCCGGATGTTCCTTACAATAAGCATCCACTGCATCTACACAAGGATTACCCACATAATGAACAGGGTACTGATGTCCGGCAAAAAACTCAACCTCAAAAGGCAGGATGGAAAACAGTTCGTCCACATCCCGCTTGATATTTTTAATCCTATACTCTTTCCAAGCCCATATTTTAGGAGAAATATAATAGTAGACAGGTATTTTCGTCTGCTTCTTTATAAACTCGGCTATTTTCAGGTTAAAGCCGGGATAATCCACCAGAATCACTACATCAGGAGCCCAACGAACAATGTCCTGCTTACATTCTTTCATATTCCGAAAGATAGTACGCAAATGCAACAACACCGGGATAAAACCCATATAAGCCAATTCTTTGTAATGCTTCACCCGCGTTCCACCAACAGCCGTCATCAAGTCCCCGCCAAAGAAACGGAATTCTGCTTCCGGATCTTCCTGTATCAAGGCACGCATTAAATTAGATGCGTGCAAATCGCCTGATGCCTCGCCTACTATCAAATAGTATTTCATACTTCCAGATTCCAGTTTTTCAACTCATTCATCATCCCATAAGCAGTCACATCAATTTGGGTCGGAGTTACCGCCACATACCCATGTCCTAATGCCCAGTGATCCGAATCTTCCGCTTCCGGTTCATAGTTATCAAACTCTCCGGTCAGCCAGAAATACTCTCCCCCCCGAGGATGCAGACTACGCTTCCATTCATTAATCCAAGCCCCATTCGTCTGACGGCAGATGCGTACCCCTTTCAAGGAAGCTGTATCCGGAAAGTTCACATTCAAGCAAATCCCCAAAGGCAAGCCATGCTCCAGGACCTGCTCAGTAATACGGCGTATATAAGGCAGCGATGAAGAGAAATCAGCATCCGCAAAATGATTACATAATGAATATCCGATAGAAGAGATCCCCTTCAGACACCCTTCAATCACTACCCCCATCGTACCGGAATAATGCACATTCACTGAAGAATTATCACCGTGGTTTATTCCACCTATCACCACATCGGGACGACGGGGAACCACCGTATGCAATGCCAGTTTCACACAATCTACCGGTGTGCCCGTACATTTATACACAGTCAAATCCTCCTCTTCACGTACCTTGTAATACTTCACAGGATGCTCGGAAGTGATCGCCCCCGAAGCTCCCGAACGAGGACCGTCCGGTGCCATTACGATTATCTCACCCATTCCACGCAACCCGCGTATCAATTCATTCAATCCCTTAGCTTCCACGCCGTCATCATTTGACAGCAATATCAACGGTTTTTCTTTCTTCATATTTTTCCACTCTTTTTCTCGGAGCGTAAAGATACAACTCTTTGCCGGAACTACCCCTCACCGGAAAAGAAAATTATCTTAATGTTCTACAACCCAGTGCTAAAAATAGAATAGAATTGAATGAAAATTTCTATCTTTGCCGCCGTTGAGTTATTAACAAAACCAATGAGTTATCAACAGTTTTGCTAATGTCTGCCGTTTTTTATAGGTGCAATCACCTATTATTTGTTACTTCGCAGCGAGAAAAACTGATTAATATGGGAAAAATTATTGCTTTAGCCAATCAAAAAGGTGGCGTAGGTAAAACTACCACAACGATTAACCTCGCAGCTTCTCTGGCAACACTGGAGAAAAAGGTGCTGGTTATTGATGCAGACCCTCAGGCCAACGCATCATCAGGATTGGGTGTGAACATCAAAGAGGTAGAATGCTCTATCTATGAATGTATTATCAACGAAGCCGATATACGGGAAGCAATTTATACCACCGACATTGACGGACTCGACATTGTTTCTTCACACATCGACCTGGTTGGCGCAGAAATAGAAATGCTGAACCTGGAAGACCGCGAGAAGATCATGAAAAAAGTATTAGCCCCCATGCGGGACGAATATGACTATATCCTGATAGACTGCTCCCCGTCGTTAGGCTTGATAACAATCAATGCGCTGACAGCAGCCGATTCAGTGATTATCCCTGTTCAATGCGAATATTTTGCATTAGAGGGCATCAGCAAATTGCTGAATACCATTAAGATTATTAAATCGAAACTGAATCCTTCACTGGAAATAGAAGGCTTCCTGCTGACAATGTTCGATTCACGTCTGCGTCTGGCCAACCAGATTTATGATGAAGTGAAACGCCATTTTCAAGAATTGGTATTCAAGACAATTATACAGCGTAACGTCAAACTGAGCGAAGCTCCCAGCCACGGCATTCCTGCAATATTGTATGATGCCGACTCTACCGGAGCCAAGAATCATTTGGCATTGGCACAAGAAATTATAACACGTAACAGTAAGTAAACAATGGCAGTACAGAAGAAATTTGCTTTAGGACGCGGGCTTGACGCACTGATCTCGACTGAAGAAGTAAAGACAGCCGGCTCATCTTCTATCAACGAGATAGAACTGAGCAAAATATCCGTCAACCCTAACCAACCGCGTCGTGAATTTGATCCGGTGGCGTTACAGGAGTTGGCCGACTCTATTGCCGAAATTGGTATCATCCAACCCATTACGTTGCGTCAACTGAGTGAAGACTCTTACCAGATCATAGCCGGAGAACGTCGTTACCGTGCCTCCATACAGGCAGGACTTAAATCTATTCCGGCATACATCCGCACAGCCGATGACGAGAATGTAATGGAAATGGCGTTGATTGAAAATATTCAGCGTGAAGATTTGAATTCATTGGAGATTGCACTGGCTTATCAACATTTATTGGAACAATATGCATTGACACAGGAACGGCTGAGCGAACGTGTAGGGAAAAAACGTACCACTATCGCCAATTATCTGCGCCTGCTGAAACTTCCGGCCCAGATTCAAGTAGCATTGAAAAACCGCGAAATAGACATGGGACACGCCCGTGCCTTATTGTCCTTAGATGATCCTAAGACCCAAATACGTATCTTTAATGAAATACAGTCACAAGGCTATTCTGTCCGTAAAGTGGAAGAAATTGTCAAGGCACTGAGCAGTGGCGAGACAGTGGACAGCGGTGGGAAGAAGATCAAACCGAAAGGCTCCAAATTATCCGAGGAATACACTTTGCTGCAAAGCCACCTCTGCGGATTCTTCGGTTCGAAAGTACAGCTATCATGTACAGCCAAAGGAAAAGGCAAGATCAGTATTCCGTTCAACAACGAAGAGGACTTGGAACGAATCATGGAAATACTGGATTCACTGAAAAAGAAAGAATAAAGCGTTATTACTACATTGAAAAGAAGAACATCCACATATAAACTGTTTACATTCCTGCTTTTATGCCTTATGATGGCTGGAAGCATGAATGTTCACGCCCAAAAGGCACGCAACCGCCGTATGGGTATAAAGACAGATTCTATTATACAAGTCAAAGATTCACTTGTCATTGACAGCCTGAAACTGCTGGAAGAACGGCAAAAGATAGAAAATATGGAAGCACCTGTTGATACTGCCGCTTTAGTCCGTAAAAATGATTCCATACAGAAAGCAATGGCTGCCGAAACAAAACCCCGGTTTATCCCGAACTCCAACCGTGCCATCTGGCTGGCGTTGGTAATTCCCGGCGGAGGACAGATATACAACCGTAAATATTGGAAACTGCCGATAGTATATGGTGGTTTTGTGGGATGTGCATATGCGCTGACCTGGAACAACAGAATGTACAAGGACTATTCTCAAGCCTATCTGGATATTATGGACGATGACCCTGATACCAAAAGCTACGAAGACTTCCTGCCTCATGGCATGAGCGCGGAAGGTATGGAGGACACCTTTAAAAAACGAAAAGATTTCTATCGCCGAAATCGGGATTTAAGCATATTCTGTTTTATCGGTGTATATATACTGTCTGTCATAGACGCATACGTGGATGCCGAACTATCTGATTTTGACATATCCAAAGACTTAGGTCTTCAAATACAACCTGTTATTTTTAATGACGGCCGGAGCAGGATACCTAATACAATAGGCCTGCAATGCAGCTTCAAATTTTAATCGCATGAAAAACTTTTTAATTGGTTTATTTACATTTATAGGAACAACGGGAATAAGCGCACAAACCCAAAGTATTACCGTTCACTCGCAAACTACAGGAAAAGAAGAAATTATTGATGTTCCTGAAAGTATGCAGTCAGAAATGGACAGTCTTTACTGGGACTGGCAATCTAAGAATCACATCACATTGGGAGAGAACTGCACAATGGCCTCTACCAACCCTGTTGTAAGTGATTCCATCTATATGGATCGTCTGTCACGTATTCCCTCTATCATAGAAATGCCTTACAATGAGGCAGTACGCAAATTCATTGATATGTATGCCGTCCGTCTGCGCAATAAAGTATCCTTTATGCTTGCGGCAACCAATTTTTATATGCCTATCTTTGAAGAAGCACTTGATTTATACGACCTTCCTCAAGAACTGAAATATCTGCCGATTATAGAGTCCGCCTTAAATCCTGTCGCTGTTTCCCGCCAGGGAGCTACCGGCTTGTGGCAGTTTATGCTGGGTACAGGAAAAATATACGGGCTGAAGAACAATAGTCTGATAGACGAAAGACGGGACCCGGTCAAATCAACTTGGGCGGCAGCACGTTACCTGAAAGACCTGTACGACATCTATCAAGACTGGAATCTGGTATTGGCAGCTTACAACTGCGGGCCGGGCACTATCAACAAAGCCATACGCCGTGCCGGAGGAGCCACGGATTATTGGACAATCTACAACTATCTGCCCAAAGAAACCCGTGGGTACGTTCCTGCTTTCATAGCGGCAAACTACATCATGACCTATTATTGCGAACATGGCATCTGTCCCATGGAAACACAGCTTCCCAACGCTACAGACACCATTCACATTAACAAAGACCTCCACTTACAACAAGTGGCAGAAGTATGCAACATCAACCTAGACCAGCTTCGCAGCCTGAACCCCCAATACAAAAAGGATATTATTCCCGGTAACAGCGAGTTGTGCGCACTTCGTCTGCCCAATAACTTTGTCAGTACTTTCATTGACCGCCAAGACAGCGTGTTCGCTTATAAGCCCAATGAATATCTGACCAAAAGAAAAACGGTAGCCATCAAGGAAACAACCAGTAGCAGAAACCGCTCATCCAAGGGAACTCTTTATCATAAAATCAAACAAGGAGACACATTGGGAGGAATTGCTGCCAAATACCACGTATCCATCAGCCAATTACGTAATCTAAACGGTATAAAGGGCAATAATATCAGAGCCGGAAGAAGTTTGCGGATCAGATGATTGATAAAAAATACAGATTTAACACTATACATTTTCTGAAAATACTTGCTTGAATATGTTTTTTGTATATTTTTGCAGTATAGATTATAGGAGGCAAAGATATGACGGATGAAAAGCAGACTCAGGAACAGGCGGATGAGGAAATGATAAACCAAGGGTTTCAGGAACTTTTGGACAGTTATCTAGCGACCAAGCACCGCAAAAAAGTAGAAATCATCACAAAGGCATTCAATTTTGCCAAACAAGCACATAAAGGAGTAAAACGACGCTCGGGTGAACCATACATCATGCATCCCATAGCCGTTGCTAAAATTGTATGTACCGAAATAGGACTGGGATCAACTTCCATTTGTTCGGCTTTACTGCATGATGTGGTTGAAGATACAGACTACACTGTGGAAGACATTGAAAATCTGTTTGGTCCTAAAATCGCACAGATTGTAGATGGCCTGACTAAAATATCCGGCGGCATATTCGGAGACCGGGCTTCCGCACAAGCCGAGAATTTCAAGAAATTGCTACTGACCATGAGTGATGACATCCGGGTTATCCTCATCAAAATAGCCGACCGTCTGCATAATATGCGTACACTTGGCTCCATGCTTCCCAACAAGCAATACAAAATTGCCGGAGAAACCTTATACATCTATGCGCCACTGGCTAACCGCTTGGGGTTAAACAAAATAAAGACAGAACTGGAAGATCTCAGTTTCAAATATGAGCATCCGGAAGAATATGCACAGATAGAATCCAAGCTACAAGAAACACAAGCGGAACGCGAAGAAGTATTCCGTGAATTTACAGCACCTATCCGCGCACAACTGGACAAAATGGGTATCAGCTATCAATTGATAGCACGAGTCAAATCCCCTTATTCCATCTGGAACAAGATGCAGACCAAGCATATCACATTTGAAGAAATATATGATATCCTGGCTGTCCGTATCATCTTCTGTCCCAAAAATCCGGAAGAAGAACTCAACGAGTGCTTTAACATATACGTATCCATATCCAAGATTTATAAACCGCACCCAGACCGCTTGCGCGACTGGGTAAGCCATCCTAAAGCCAACGGCTATCAGGCACTTCACGTAACTCTGATGAGCAACAAAGGCCAATGGATAGAAGTGCAGATACGCAGCGAGCGGATGAATGATGTAGCCGAACAAGGCTTTGCCGCACACTGGAAATATAAAGAAGGCGGAGGCAGTGAGGACGAGGGCGAACTGGAAAAATGGCTGCGTACCATCAAGGAAATTCTGGATGATCCGCAACCGGATGCCATGGACTTTCTGGATACCATCAAACTGAACCTGTTCGCTTCTGAAATATTTGTCTTCACTCCGAAAGGTGAAATCAAAACGATGCCGCAAAACTGTACGGCACTGGATTTTGCATTCTCCATCCATACATTCTTGGGCAGCCATTGCATCGGAGCTAAAGTCAACCACAAGCTGGTGCCCTTGAGCCACAAACTGCAAAGCGGCGACCAGGTGGAGATTCTTACTTCCAAATCACAACATGTACAGCCTTCGTGGATAAACTTTGCCACCACTGCAAAAGCCAAGGCTAAGATACAGGCCATACTGAAACGCGAACAGCGAGGTATGCAGCAGGCCGGTGAGGAAATGTTACGGGAATTCTTCTCCAGGGAGGGAGTAGAGTACACTCCCGAAAACATACGAAAGATCTGTAATCTGCATACCCTCAAGACACAGGAAGAATTGTTTGCAGCCATCGGATTCAAAACAATCATTCTAGGAGAAAACGATAAAAACGAACTGAAAGACAAACCGGTTTCCAGTAACTGGAAAAAGTATATCTCTTTCGCTTTCGGAGGCAGCAAGACAAACAAGGAGAAACCGACAGAAGAGAAGGTTCCCCTACCAAAGATAGACAGCAAGAAAATATTGAAACTGACTCCCGAAGCTATCCAAAAGAACTATGTGATAGCAGAATGCTGCAAACCTATTCCGGGAGATGACGTTTTGGGATATATAGGCGACAATAATCGTATCATCATCCACAAACGCCAATGTCCGTTGGCTACCAAACTGAAAAGCAGTTATGGCAACCGCTTGTTGGCTGTCCAATGGGAAACAGGAAAGTCCTTGTACTTCCCTGTAAATATCTACATAAAAGGTATTGACCACATCGGTCTGTTAAACAAGGTAACAGAAATCATTTCACAACAATTGAATGTAAATATCCACAAGTTGAATATTGAAAGTAACGATGGTATCTTTGAAGGAAGAATACAGCTATTTGTGCACGATGTGGATGATGTAAAATCCATCACTACCAACCTAAGGAAAATAGATGAGATAAAAACCGTCACCCGTATCGAAAAGTTCGAAGACCAGCCGAATTAACCAATACCAGTTTCACCGCAGATTACACTGATTTGTCCATAACGATTATCTGCAACTCGTTTTTAATCCGTGCAATCTGTGGTGAATATTCTTAAGTCAGGTAATCCAGTTCTTTACGCATACTGACCAATTCCTCACGTATCAGTTTCAATCTGTCCAAAATCTCCGTAGTACGGATAGTGGTTTCCCTGTTCATCTTCAGTTTCTGCTTAGCCCCCTGTAAAGTCATCCCTTTCTCTTTCACCAGATGATAGACCAGCCGGATATTCTCAATATCCTCTTTACGATACTGACGGACATTCCCTCCCGCCTTCTTGGGCGAAATAATAGGAAATTCCTTTTCCCAATAACGCAACAAGGATTCATTTACATCAAACATCTTCGCCACTTCCCCAATGGAATAGTAAAGTTTCAATTCTTTATTCGGATTATAGGCCATGGTAAATTAAAATTAAGAATTAAAAATTCACGGCTAGTCAAATACCTTACCGTGATTGGCTGCAATCTGTATCATCTTGTCATAATCTTCCGCACTCAAATCCATGAAATAATAATTCACAGGATTCTGCACTTTTCCTTTCACGTGCACTTCATAGTGCAAGTGCGGCCCGGTACTCTTGCCCGTATTTCCTACCTCCCCTATCACTTCCCCACGTACCACCTTTTGCCCCGGGCGAACCTTATACTTGCTTAAATGTGCATACCAAGTCACGTACCCGAAACCATGATCCACCTGGATCAGATTTCCATAACCGGTTTCCCATCCCGCCTTTACCACCGTTCCGTCTCCCGTAGCATAAACAGGAGTACCTATATTGGCAGAGAAATCCATTCCCGCATGAAACTTGGCTGTTTTATAAATAGGATCTATACGTACACCGTAACCTGAAGCCGTCTTCTTCAAATTCTTATTGGATACCGGCATTATGGCCGGAATACATTTCAGCATCTCGTCATGATTCTTGCACAAATCCACCACCTCGTCAAAAGACTTGGACTGGATATAAAGCTGCCGGTTCAACATATCCAGCTTCTGAGTGGTATTGATAACCAGATCGGCATTCGCCATATCCCGCAACTGTTCATAGCGGTTTGTCCCCCCATAACCGGCCTTACGGACTGCATCCGATACAGGATCGGCCTGCAACACCACCCGATACAAATTATCATCACGCTGCTGGATATCCTGCATCACCCCCATAGCCTCATCCAGACGATGGGACAACACATTATACTGGGCCAGCAAACGGGTATTCTCTATACGGAGCTCCTTCTCGGACGGAGAACCAAAGATCAATAATAAGATAATGAAACTGCCTGCCCCCAAGCCCATTCCCACAAACAAACGGCGCAAGATGCTTAAGGCACGCTGCCTCACTGTGGGGTAAATGCGGTCATAAGTTCGGGTCTTAGGATTATAAATATAGTAGACTTTACGCATCTAATTCTGCTTTTTGAAGTTTTTAATGCACAACACATCAATATTTTGCACAATTCTTGACGACAAAAATAATAAAACCAATTATCTTTGCAAATCCTTTTTGAGAATATTAACTAGAAGACAATATATTATAAGCGACATGATGACAGCTAAAGAAATTAGAGATTCTTTCAAAAGCTTTTTCGAGTCGAAAGGACACCAGATTGTCCCATCGGCTCCGATGGTCATTAAAGATGACCCCACATTGATGTTCACCAATGCAGGTATGAACCAGTTCAAAGACATTATTCTGGGCAACCACCCGGCCAAATACAAAAGAGTCGCGGACTCACAAAAATGTTTGCGTGTAAGCGGCAAGCACAATGACCTGGAAGAAGTGGGACATGATACCTACCACCATACTATGTTCGAAATGCTGGGCAACTGGTCTTTCGGAGATTACTTCAAGAAAGAAGCTATCGGCTGGGCATGGGAATATCTGGTAAATGTACTGAAGATAGATCCGAAAGATCTGTATGCCACCGTATTCGAAGGAAGTCCCGAAGAAGGACTGGAACGGGACAACGAAGCCGCCTCTTACTGGGAACAGTTCCTGCCGAAAGACCATATCCTCAATGGCAACAAACATGACAACTTCTGGGAAATGGGTGATACAGGTCCCTGCGGCCCGTGTTCCGAAATCCATATCGACTCACGTTCGGAAGAAGAAAAAGCTCAAATCCCCGGCAACCAACTGGTAAATAAGGATCATCCGCAAGTAATCGAGATCTGGAATCTTGTATTCATGCAGTTCAACCGCAAAGCAGACGGTTCACTGGAAGGTCTTCCCGCCAAAGTGATCGATACCGGTATGGGATTCGAACGTTTGGTGCGCACACTGCAAGGCAAGACATCCAACTATGACACTGATGTGTTCCAACCGATACTGAAAGCCATTGCCGAAATGGCAGGAACCACCTATGGTCAAGACAACCAGAAAGATATCGCCATGCGCGTTATAGCCGACCATATCCGTACCATCGCATTCTCAATCACCGACGGCCAGTTGCCCAGCAACGCAAAAGCCGGCTATGTAATCCGCCGTATCCTCCGCCGTGCCGTCCGTTACGGATATACTTTCCTGGGACAGAAACAAGCATTCATGTACAAGCTGCTGCCTGTATTGATTGAGAATATGGGCGAGGCCTATCCGGAGTTGAACGCACAGAAAACACTGATCGAGAAAGTGATCAAAGAAGAAGAAGAATCTTTCCTGCGCACACTGGAAACAGGTATCCGTCTGTTGGACAAGACTATGAACGATGCCAAAGCTGCCGGAAAAAAAGAGATCAGCGGTGTGGATGCCTTTACATTATATGACACTTTCGGTTTCCCCCTCGACCTGACAGAACTGATTCTCCGCGAAAACGGCATGACTGTAAACGAAGAAGAGTTCAACGCCGAAATGCAGAAACAAAAAGAACGCGCCCGTAACGCGGCAGCCGTTGAAACCGGCGACTGGATCACCATAAAGGAAGGTGACACCCACTTTGTAGGTTATGACTTTACCGAATATGAAACCAGCATCCTGCGCTATCGCCAGATCAAGCAGAAAAACCAGACACTGTATCAAATTGTACTGAGCGATACTCCTTTCTATGCCGAAAGTGGTGGTCAGGTAGGTGATACAGGGGTGATCGTAAGCGAATTCGAAACCATTGAAATCATTGACACCAAGAAGGAAAACAACCTTCCTATCCATATCACCAAAAAACTGCCCGAACACCTTGACGTTCCGATGATGGCTTGTGTAGATACAGAAAAACGTGCCGCCTGTGCCGCCAACCACTCTTGTACTCACTTGCTGGACGAAGCGTTGCGCCAGGTATTAGGAACTCACGTAGAACAAAAAGGTTCTTTGGTAACCCCTGAGTCATTACGTTTCGACTTCTCTCACTTCCAGAAAGTGACTGACGAGCAACTTCGTGAAGTGGAACATTTGGTAAATGCCAAAATCCGTGAGAACATCCCTTTGACGGAATACCGCAATCTTCCTATCGAAAAGGCAAAAGAACTGGGTGCTATTGCTTTGTTCGGTGAAAAATACGGTGATGAGGTACGTGTTGTCCAATTCGGAAACTCTATTGAATTCTGTGGAGGTACCCACGTTCCGGCTACAGGCAAGATCGGTATGGTCCGTATTATCAGCGAAAGCTCTGTTGCTGCCGGTGTGCGCCGTATCGAAGCTATCACGGGTGCCAAAGTAGAGGAATTGATGGATACGGTCCAAGATACGCTGAATGACTTGAAGGCATTGTTCAACAATGCCCCCGATCTGAAAGTCGCCATCCGCAAGTATATTGACGAAAATGCAGGATTGAAGAAGCAGGTGGAAGAGTTCATGAAAGAAAAGGGCGCCGCACTGAAAGCCAGACTGGTAGAGAATGCCAAAGAAATAAATGGTGTGAAAGTGGTGAAAGCCATCATTCCGATGTCTGCCGACGTAGTGAAAGATATTGCCTTCCAGCTGAAAGGTGAGATTCCTGCCAATCTGTTCGTTGTAATAGGTAGTGTGGACAACAACAAACCGATGCTGACTGTCATGATTAGCGAAGACTTGGTAAAAGCCGGACAGAATGCAGGCAAACTGGTCCGTGAAGCAGCCAAACTGATTCAAGGCGGCGGCGGTGGTCAGCCCCACTTCGCAACGGCAGGCGGTAAGAATCCCGACGGTCTGAATGCGGCTGTTGATAAAGTGATAGAGCTGGCTGCATTGTAATCTATTCGAATTTCGTCCATATTTCGTATATATCAAAACTCCGCCATCTGGTCTGAAAGCCGATGGCGGAGTTTTTTTATCTGGTTTACTAAGCCTTTTCTTCTTTATGGATAAGGGAAATAAAAAGGAAGATTTCTATCTCCCAAGCCTTTGGAGTTATCTCCATAGCCTTTGGAGTTAACTCCATAAGCTTGGGAGTTAACTCCAAAGGTTATGGAGATAGAATACAAACGTTCAAAAAGGCTTAGCCATAAAGAAAAAAACATTAACCAAACGGTTGAAAACATATCATCAGTCATTAACACCTCACTGACTGCCCGCTCATTCCGTCTGCTCCTTCGGCCAGTTCACTAGATACAGAATTTCCGTAGCACGGGTGAAAGCCGTATACAGCCAACGGAAATAATCCGGAGTCAACATATCCTCCGTCATATAACCCTGATCCAAAAAGACCCGTTTCCACTGGCCACCCTGCGCTTTGTGACAAGTAACGGCATACGCATATTTCACCTGCAAGGCATTGTAATGAGGATCGGCTTTCATTTTCTTCATCCGCTCACGTTTCACTGTTATATCAGCATAATCCTCCAATACCGAATAAAACAACTTGTCATTCAATTCTTTAGGCAGTGCGGGTGTTTCAGTATGCAAGGTATCCAACAAAAGTTTCACCTCCAGTTCCATACCATCATAGTCGGGGAACGCCAGCACCACATCGGCAAAACGAAAGCCGTATGCCTCACGCACCCGACGGACACGGCGAACCACAGCTATATCTCCATTGGCTATAAAATCAATCTCCTTACAACCCTCCGTCCAAAAATAGTTATTCTTCGCCACCATCAGCAGGTCACCGCTGTTCAGCTCATCCTCCCGAAACAGAATCGTATTCCTAATTCCCTTATTATAAATATTCGCCCGTTTATTGGAACGGCAGACCACAATCGTTTCGTCCATACCTGCCTGACCGTAACAATCATTGATTACCTCAATCAGCTCACTACCAGAAACCATCCGGATATCCGGAAACCTTTCCACACGGACAGAAGGCAAAGTGAGAAAATTTTCCTCGGATATGTAGCGGCGCAATTCTGTCGCATTCCAAAGAATCCCCGAATCATGCATCTGACGAACCACCTCAGTGAGCTGCGCCTCATATACTTCCATGCCATACCCGCGTAACTTATCGGCCGAAAGAGCCGGACTCTCCTCCTCTCCCACCGGAGGAAGCTGCGCCGTATCTCCTATCAGCATCAGACGGCAACCTGTTCCGGCATATACATATTGAATCAAGTCGTCCAGCAAACGCCCTGTACCAAAGACCGCCCCCGCCAATCCGTCATTAGCGATCATCGACGCCTCATCCACAATAAACAAAGTATGCTGATGCAGGTTATCATCCAAAGAAAAGTTGTCCAGGTCATTTGAAAAGTTGCGCTGGCGGTAAATCTTCTTATGGATAGTATAAGCTGGATGCTGTGCATAATGTGAAAAGACTTTAGCCGCCCTTCCCGTCGGAGCAAGCAGAACACACTTTTGCTGTAACTGGTCCAAGGTCTTCACCAATGCTCCGATAAGGGATGTTTTACCCGTACCGGCATATCCCTTTAAGAGAAAAACCGAGTCCGATTGGCGGAAAAAGAGAAAATCTGCTAAAAATTTAACAGCTTTTTCTTGTTCTAAAGTTGGTTTATATAGAAAATTTCCCTTAATTTGCTGCACTAAATAACTATTAATCATAATTGCGTAATAAAAAGTTCCTTGAACTGTGCGTTATTAGATTTATTTGTTTTATTTTTGCGATGCGAATATAAACTAAAAAAAACACATATTTATCATGAAAACAGTTATTAATATTGTATTGGCTGCTTGCGTTATCGGTTTGATATACGTTTGCTACGGCAGTATCATGGGACCGATCAACTTCGATGACGCTAAAAAGACTAGAGAGAAACAAGTTATTGCACGCTTAATTGACATCCGTAAGGCACAGTTGGAATACCGTAACCTGCACAATGGACGATATACTGCAAGCTTCGACACCTTGATTGATTTCGTCAAAACTGCAAAACTTCCGTTTGTAAAGAAAGAAGGAGTTTTGTCTGATACACAACTGGAAGCCGGTATGACTGAAAAGAAAGCGATGGCAATCATCAACAAAGCCAAAAAGACCGGTAACTGGAAAGAAGTTGAAAAAGAAGGTTTGATGAACTTCAAACGTGATACTTTATGGGTTGCCGTAACAGATACAATCTATGCTCCGGGCTTCAACGCAGACTCTTTGAGATATGTTCCCTTCGGAAACGGCGTACAATTTGAGATGGTTACCCGCAGCGATACTACCAAATCGGGTGCTCCTTTGAACTTGTTCCAAGCTCAAACTCCGTATGAAACATATTTGGGCGGCTTGAATACTCAAGAATTGGCTAACCTTAAAGACCTTCAGACCAAATTGGGTAAATATTGCGGTTTAAGAGTGGGTGATATCGAACAGCCTAACAATAACGCAGGTAACTGGGAATAAGAATGACTGAACGTATCGATTTTACAAAATCGGAACAATATACATTATCCATCCGCCTCAGTGCGGATGGATTTTCTTTTTCTATCTATAACCCACTGACAGATAATGATTTCTGCTTTGTTCCGCATCCGGTCAACACCGGATATTCCATGACGGCCAATCTGAAAGATATGCTGACTAAAACAGAAGCGCTGAAGTATCCGTATAAACGGGTTAACATCTTGTATGACTCCCCCCGTTTCACCCCTGTTCCTTTGGAATTATTCGAAGACGAACAGATGGATACAATTTTCTATCATAATTTTCCTAAAGCTAAAGGAAATAACGAGATTGTACTTTGCAATGTCCTGGGAAGAAGCAATGTGGTAATACTTTTTGCTATGGACAAACATACCCATTTGTTACTGACTGAACATTTTCCTACAGCTCGTTTCTTCTCCACCGCCAGCCCGCTGACTGAATATTTCGCCCGGAAAAGCCGGTTGGGTAACAGCCGGAAACTATATACATACATACGCGAGCAACAAATGGAAGTTTTTTGTTTTGATAAGGGCAACTTATTACTGATCAACTCATTTCCATGCAAACAAACCACAGACCGTGTGTATTACCTATTATATGTATGGCAACAATTAAATTATAATCAGGAAAGAGACGAGCTGCACTTGACAGGAATATTAGAGGACAAAGAAGAATTACTGAAAGAGTTGCGCAATTATCTGCGCCAGGTATTCGTCATCAGCCCCAAAGCGGAATTCAACCGCTCCGAGATAAGTAAAATAGAAGAGATACCTTTTGACATGCAAACCTTATTATTATGCGAGTAATCAGCGGTATATACAAACGGCGCCGTTTCGATGTGCCTCATACATTCAAGGCACGTCCGACAACGGATTTCGCCAAAGAGAACCTTTTCAATGTATTAAGTAACAATTATTTTGACTTCGAGGACGGAGTTACAGCCTTGGACCTTTTCGCCGGTACGGGCAGCATCAGTATAGAACTGGTTTCACGCGGTTGTGACCGGGTTATTTCAGTAGAAAAAGATCCCCAGCACCTTTCTTTCATCTCACAGGTGATGCGTGAAGTGAAGACCGACAAATGTTTTCCTATCCGTGCTGATGTCTTTAGATTTATAGACAAATGCAGCGAGCAATTTGATTTCATCTTCGCCGACCCTCCATACGCCTTGAAAGAGTTGGAAAGCATCCCCACCCGTATTTTCGAAAGCGGGATTTTAAAGGAAGACGGATTACTGGTACTGGAACATGGCAAAGAGAATCATTTTGAGGATGACCCCCATTTTATTGAGCGCCGTGCATATGGCAGTGTGAACTTCTCTTTCTTCAAAGCAACGGTGCCAGCAACCGGACAATAGATTCTTGTGCTTTTTGATACCAAGGACGCTTTATCCATGTTTTTCTCTGCAACAGGATGGCGTCCTTCTGGTCTTGCAGGAAAATACCTTTCAACAGCAATGCTGAGGACGGATCATACATAAAGGCATTCACCTCAAAATTATGCTCAAAGCTACGGAAGTCCATATTTGTAGAACCTACCGTAGAAAGAGTATCATCACTGACCATCAGCTTGGAATGCAAAAAACCTTTCTGATAAAGGTAAATCCTGACACCCGCACGCATGATATCATCCAAATAAGATAACGAACCTAAATGTGTTATCCATGTATCGGCACGTGCCGGTATCATAATGCGAACATCCACGCCTGCCAAAGCTGCCGTTTTCAATGCCATCAGAATAGGTTCGGTAGGCAACAGGTAAGGTGTTTGTATATAAAAATACTTTCGGGAGCTGCTGATAGCTATCAGTAGCCCTTGCATAATATCCCGCCATTCGCCTACAGGATCGGAAGTGACAATCTGTATCAGAGCCTTTCCAAAGATTCCGACTTCGGGGAAATAACGGGAGGAAGTGATAAGGGTACGGTCTACTACATACCAATCGGTCAAAAAAGCAGTCTGTAACCCATATACCGCTTTTCCTTCTATTTTAATGTGAGTATCCCGCCATATCCCCCATGGAAAGCCTTTCATATAGCGCAAAGCAATGTTCATCCCTCCCGTATAAGCCACACGACCGTCGATTACTACTATTTTACGGTGATTACGATAATTTACCTTACTGGTAAATAAAGGAAAACGGACTTTCAAAAAACTGCGTGCCTCAATACCTGCTCCCCGCATTTCATCAAAAAAAGCATGGGGAACTTTCCAGCAGCCCACATCGTCATATAGTAAACGCACTTCTACTCCCTGCCGCGCTTTATCTATCAACAAATCGCGCAGCAACCTGCCTGCCGGATCATCCTCAAAAATATAAAACTGCAAATGGATGTGATGCTTTGCCTTACTGATTTCTTTCATCAATGAATACAGCATGGAATAACCATCCGTAAAAACTTCCGTCGCATTTCCTTCAAAGGGCAAAGCATTATTCACTTTCCGGAAAAAACGCATCAACTGGTGCTGTTCATCAGGACACTTAAACGCCTTTTGCGCCTGGTATTCTGCCATGGGACGTTTTATGAGACGGGTGAACCCTTTCTTGCTGATCAATTTCTCCTTACGTGTGCTTCTGCCGAAAAAGAAATAGAACACAAGCCCCACAATGGGCAGGAAAAAGAGCACAAGTACCCATGCCATTGTTTTAACGGGATTACGATTATCAAGTATCACTATAAAGATAGTTCCGATGATAATCACAAAATAAAGCACGTTAAAAGCAACAGCAAAGATTTCATTAAAGATACTCCACTCTACCATATAATTCCAGTAATTTACTTATAAGCAAACTTATAAAAAAAATCCCAACCTATAACAATATAGATTGGGAAAAGATTAAGATATAGTTTCATTTAAAAAGGACGCCGGCCATGTCTTCCCGGACCGGGACCAAAACCGGGACCGCCGAATCCCCTATGGCTATTCATCATCTTGTCACGGGCGGCTTTACTTCCAAAAATATTCAGACGATAGATAAAATGTACCATACAATAACTGTTGATACTGTTGTATTCGGTAACCGAACGTACATCCGCAGTCAAAGAACGGCTGATATTGCTCTGTTGTTTTAAGATGTCGTACATTTCAAAACTAACAGTTGCAGCTCCTTTCAATAGACTTTGTGCTATTTGGGCATTCCAAATCAGTTCATTATTGTTCAAACTGGCATCATCATATCCTCTACGGGACTGGTTGGTGATATTAGTAGACAATGTCATCTGCCATGGTAAAGTGACATTGGTACTCGCTCCATATGAGAATGTATATGGATTCTGGTTCTTTTCAGGACGCAGCTTGCTACGTTCCGCTGTATACTCAATAGAACCATTCAATGAAAATTCAAACCAGTCATTCCGATAGGACCCATTCAGATTCTCCGCCAAAGTCAAACCGGTAGTCGTATTCTTATCATCATGCAATGTTTCCTTATTGTATAAGAACGCTACCTGATTCCGGTAGCTCACACGAGAAAAAGAATTTATAGTAAACTTTTTATTCTTCAAAGCCGAATTAAAACCGAACAATCCAAACGCATTCCAGTTTCCATTGATATTCTGAGGAGTTGAAGTAGTACCACCCGTATTCTCATCATATACCGTACTATTACTGATACTATTCTGAGTAGCAGTGAAATTTACATGAGTCATTATGCCACGCTGCTTCTCGGCATTATAAGTGTTATAAAACAAACGCATGGTATGGGCAAACGAAGGCTTCAAACCTGGATTACCCACACGGATATTCAACGGATTGGAATTATCGACAATCGGCAACAGGTTTTCCATACTAGGCTGGCTACTACGCCCACGATAAGTGATACGCAACTGACTTACTTTGGAGAAGCGATAACGAAAATCCAGATTCGGAGCAAAATTAAATACCGTTCTTGTGGTATCAGTCATGTAATCTCCCTTCTTATAGGACAATTTCGTATTTTGAGGCTGTAAGGACATGCCGGCACTCAACTGATATTTCTCCCGGATAAATCGTAGTCCCAAAGAAATATCATGATTAAAGTATTTATATTCAGCATCCTTACTCAAGCTATCCACATAAGCAGTTTCATAGTTTTCGGGTAATCCGTCATTTATATCCCAAGGATACCCCAAATCGTATGTCGATTTATCACTCTTGCTATTCTTATATTGGAATCTATAACTAAATTGCAGGAAAGTAGCCCGTGCTATAGGTTCGCTATAAGTAAACTGTGCTGTATAATTATAATTTTTAGTAGGCATCGTAATGTATTGATTACGATGTTCTATAGAATCCCCTCCTAAATAGTTCTTTATCTGATAATAACGGGTTTCCGATTGAGCATACTGATCGCTGTCATCATCTCCATATCCAAATGAACCACGGAATGTAATGTTACGTCCCTCATTATTCAGTTTCCGGTTCAGCTGCAATGTTGCATTAGCCGACAAACTATTTGATTTGGACAGATTATGTTCATTGGTAGCATTAATGCGAGTATCCCTTAACGGATCATCAGACTCTATATTGTCAAAGTTCAAATAATCATTGGGATTTACCACATACTGATAAGGATCCTCATTAAAAGTACCTGACTCTGCAACTGAAGCTCCCCTTGTCTTGTCATAAGAAACATTCGGCCGGAAAATAATATTGGTCATTGAATCGGGACGCCATTCCATACGGAAATCTGCCTTGAAACCTGTTTCCTTATTACTATTGGCTTTGTTTGAATTGGAATAAGAATCCCCCGACTGCAAAAAACGCTGTGAAGATCCGACTGTTACTACATCTGCATCACGATAGTTGTAACGCATACTACCTCCCAATTCCAGTTTTTCTGTTTCTGTAGCAAAATTCGCTCCTAGCATTTTAGTCGCGTTCAATCCATTGTTACGCCTCCAACGAGGTCCTCCTCCCGAAAATCCCTGATCATTCACATTATTGGCGGAACCAATAATAGAAACCTGAGTTTTATCATAAAAACGGTTAATCATAGCTCTTCCTGTATAACGGTCTTCCGTTCCGGCGCCTAAATCCACGTTTCCAAACCAGCCTTGATTCATCCCTTTCTTCACCGTCAAATCGAGCACTGTTTCCTCCTCACCATCATCAATACCCGTAATGCGTGCCAAATCGGATTTCTTATCATAGGTTTTCAGTTTTTCCACCATATCGACTGGCAAATTCTTCAAACCGGTCTTCACATCACCGCCAAAAAACTCTTTGCCATCTACCATAATCTTTTTTACTTCCTTACCATTGATTTTGATATTACCATCGTCATCTATTTCTGCTCCCGGAAGTTTTTTCACCAATTCTTCCAACATCGCCCCCTCAGGAGTACGATAAGCAGAAGCGTTATAGCCAATAGTATCTTCTGAAATGGTTACCTGCGGAGCCTCGGCTACAATAACCGCCTCACCCAACATGATAGCATCGGTGGGTAAAGTGATCGTTCCAATATTAACACTCGGTTTACCAGCTGTCAGCTGCAAAGATTTTTCCTGAGTAAGGTAACCTACAAATGAAATTTTAAGTACATATTTCCCCGGACGGGCAGCAATAAAGAATACTCCGTTGTTATTGGTAACATTTCCTACCACCATTGTACTATCGGGTAGAGAAAGTAACTGTACGGTAGCTTGTCCAACCGGGCTTTTATCATCACCATCAATCACAGATCCCGTCACGGTTATGCGCTTGCCACTTTGCGCCCAAGAGAGAGTTGCACAGGTACATACCAGTAACAACAATAATACTAACTTCTTCATTTTTTCTTTTTCCTTGAAATTTTAATGCCTAATGTCCTTTGGACACTCTTGTCGACAAAAGGTTTAACGGAAAAATGTATTTATTTCTTAAACAATCGGTCAACCCGGCTTTTTTGTACACCAAATTCCAGACAAATAACATTAAAAACCATATAAACTATAGCAATGGAATTATCCGCTTCTTCCAGATTTCCATTATATACTCCTCTGACCAACATTACAATATAATAAATGCCCAACAAATAAATAGCATAACAAATAGCCTTGATACGTATTCGGGAAATCTTCTCATTCTCATCCTTCACTTTTGCCAAGAAGATCATAAACAAAGAAAACCAGATAAGTAACTTGATAGAAGCCTTTGTAAACAACAGGTTACTATCGTTTATCATGCCAAACATAAACATGAACAACGGTACGAAAACAGACAACAACAGAACAACATATCCCATCGTCCTACAATAAACCGGTAAAATTCCTTTCATTATTTTATATTTTAACGTACAAAAGTAATTATTTGTAAGCAAAGAACGGTCATCTTTTTGCTTTTTTACCTAAATTTGCAGGCAAATAATAGAAAATATGAGTAAACAAGAAGTTATTATCTGCCATAACTTAGAAGAAAATCTCAATAAGGCAATAAACCAATGCCCACATGACAAATTATTTGTCTTGGCTGACGAACATACACGTGAACTTTGCATTCCTGTTTTATCAGAATTTGATTGTATTAAAAATGCCCATTTTATTTATATAGGGGCTGAAGATGTGCACAAAAACTTGGAAACACTGGCATATGTATGGAAAGAGTTGGGAGATAAAGGTGCAAGCCGTCATTCGCTACTTATCAATTTAGGTGGAGGGATGGTTACAGATTTAGGAGGATTCGCCGCATCAACTTTCAAACGAGGGATCAAATATATTAATATTCCTACCACACTGCTGGCTATGGTTGATGCATCTGTAGGAGGCAAGACCGGAATCAATTTCAACGGATTAAAGAATGAGATCGGAGTCTTCTCTCCTGCCGAAAGTGTATTGATTGACGCTAATTTTCTAAAATCACTGGATATTCGCAATCTATTGTCCGGATACGCTGAAATGTTGAAACATGGTCTTATCAGCACCCATGATCATTGGATAGAATTGTTGAAATTTGACTTCAACAATATAGATTACAAGGTCTTACAGAGTTTAGTCGGAAAATCTGTACAGATTAAAGAAGATATAGTGGAACAGGATCCTTTTGAAAGAGGAATCCGCAAAGCTTTAAATCTGGGACACACCGTAGGGCATGCTTTTGAAAGTCTGGCATTAGAAACACAGCATCCGATATTACATGGTTACGCTGTGGCATGGGGAATAGTTTGTGAACTTTATTTCTCCCATATCAAAACTGGTTTTCCTAAAGACAAGCTACGTCAGACCATCCTGTTCGTCAAAGAACATTATGGAGTTATGCCTTTTAATTGCAAACAATATGAACGCCTCTATGAATTCATGAAACATGATAAGAAAAACTCAGCAGGCATTATCAATTTCACTCTATTAACTGAAATAGGAAATATACAGATTAATCAATCGGCAAGTAAAGACGAAATTTTTGAAATGCTGGATTTTTATCATGAATCCATGGGTTGCTGATCTCCCTTCAAACAGATGGAAAGGATTGTACAAACTTTCCATCTGTCCGATACAATAAAAACATCTTTTATTTATTCCCAATTACAATCGATCAAACTTTTAACAATCAAGCAATTAGAGTATTTATAATACATTAGTTAAAAAACAGGCCAATCATTTAAAAAAGACAAATATAAAGCACCTTTTTTCCGTAAAATTGTTCCTAAATACCATTGATCAGCTTTTCAATGCTTCAGAAACCCTATTTTTGCATTATATAATTGGTTGGTATAAATGTTATATAAGGAATTTGAAAAGAATAGAGAAGATATATTAGAGAATGAATTTTGCATGCAATCTAATGCATCAACATTGCCCATTACAGATTGCCCTTCTTATACCCCTATATGTACTATTGGAATCTGTATACAAGGAAATGCTAAAATAAGAATGGATTCTCAAGAATATACTATACACCCACATGATGTTTTTGTCTTTATGCCGGGACTGCTAGTCTCAGTCATAGAGACAAGTCCTCATTTCACAACAAACTATTTTACACTTTCAAACACATTTTTCTATGATGTAATAAAAACTATCAGGAGTTTTTCTCCTCAATTTTTCTCTTACATGAAATCTCGTTTCCTTTATCCCTTGCCGGAACAAGAGATGCAGTATTTCATGAATTATTATACGTTACTGAAGAGTCGGATCAAACTTCCCAAAAGTTTTTCCAGAGAAGCAATTATAGCTCTGCTAAGAATTATATTCCTAGATTTATATAACGATTTTGAAAATTACATCAATCATAGAAATAATACAAGTACAACACGTAAAGAAGATTTAACGCATAGATTCTATACGCTAATGATGGACAACTACAGAGAGCATAAAGAGGTTATCTTTTATGCCGACAAACTTCATGTTTCTTCCAAATATCTGTCTGAAGTAGTTAAAGAAACCAGTGGAAAATCTCCTAAGGACTGGATTATAGATTATTCATTACTGGAGATAAAAGAATTATTGAAAAACAGTTCTCTTAATATTCAGGAAATAACAATCAGAACTAAGTTCCTGAACCAGTCTGCTTTAGGTCGTTTTTTTAAAAGACACACCAATATGTCTCCCTCTGAATATAGGGAATCGACTTATTAGTTTCATCAATACCTTGCATAAAAAGATGCACTTTTAATGTAAAAAAGTACAGAGAATATTTGCAAATACAAAAAAAAGCCGTACCTTTGCATCCGCAATTCGGGGTGTAGCTCAGCCCGGTTAGAGTACGCGTCTGGGGGGCCCAAAAGATTTATTATAAAACATTTAACATAAAACACTAATATAGAAAGAGTTAAACAACAAAGTTTAGCTCTTTTTTCTTTTTCATCTACAACTATCCTAAAACTTTCATTACAATTTAATGCAAATAGATGCAAATCAATCATCAACATATTCATTTTTTTAAAACTTATTGTTATTGCCTAAAGATAGACCATAGTCCTATTTTAGACAACAAATTTCGACAACATCTATTCAATGTATCAGTAATGTCACCTCTTTCATTATTCATTCACTATTTTTTTAAACAACTTATCTCTTAATTTAGCCTTCTAATATCTTTTCTATCCCAATTAGTAAAGTGAGTCAGCCTTTGCTTTTTCTATAATTTCGTCCATAAATTATTGTTCAATATTTATATTTGTTGTATCTTTAGGCTGTGATAGAGAGTCGGGAGAGAAAGTTGATAACGTCACACCCTTCTCTAAAGAATATTGCAAGGGACTACTGCTATTCACCTCTTTCTTAAAAGCAGTTTCTTCGGAAACTACTTTTCTTAATTTATCTTCTTCTTTTCGAGAAGCATCATAAGACGTTAACACCCAAAGTTTATTTCTAAAATTATCGTTTTCATCATAAAAACAAGCACAGACCATTCCAATACCAATATCATTCTCCTATAAACATTTTCCATCTATCCCTTAAACGCCATATCATCTTTAACAAAATAGAAATCTCTATATAACAAAAAATGCTACTTGATAAGACATCAAATAGCATTTATACTTTTCACAATATATCAAATTCATTCCTTTTTTTCATCCGTTTCCGAATTTAAGCTGTTTAAAATTAGTCTTACAGACTCTGTTTTTAACTTCTCTACTTCTTCTTTAGAAGGTTCACTAACAACTATTGATATTGATTCTCCATCTTCTTCCCATCTAGGATGTATAAACCATTCGCGCCTAGCATCTATAAATTCCTTAACAATTCTTCGCAAATCATCATCCAATAAAGAAAGAACCTTGCTGCGTATTCCATAGGGAATTCTATATCTATAAAAAGCTTCTGCAATCCCTCCTGTTATACAAGCCAGTGTATCACTGTCACCACCCAATGAAACAGCCAACCTTATGGCATCCTCAAAACTCCGACTCTCTAAAAAAGCAATAAGAGCTTCGGGAACTGTACCTTGACAGCTTTCATCAAATTTATAATCACAACGAATATCATCGCAACAGCGATTCAAATCATAGCCAAAATTATCTGTGATAAAACTGCGGATATATTCTTTTGATTTACCTTTTCTTGCCAAATAAATAGCCGATGCCGTAGCCTGAGCTCCTTTGATTCCTTCAGGGTGATTATGAGTAACCACAGCTGTCTCTTCCGCCACGTTTATTGTTTCTTCCAAAGAATCAAAATACCATCCCACAGGACTAACACGCATTGCCGAACCATTTCCCCAACTATTATAAGGCTTAGGATTCTTTTCATGCAGCCATTTGTCGAAACGAGCACCATATCCACCCATAGGAAAAGGATATTTAGAACCATAATACTGCATCACTCTCACCAAATCACCTCCATGAAGCAACCAATCAGCCACAGCTATCGTCATAATCGAATCATCAGTATAGAAAGATTCTTTACTGAATAAAGGAAAATCTTTCGTCTTTATATTATTAAACTCATATACAGAGCCTATAATATCACCTGCAAGTGAGCCTATCATATTAATAAAAAATCAATTCATAAACATTTTTACTCAAAAAACATAATATTCTACAATACAAATATGATAGATTTTTATATAAAACTGTCAAACATTGTTTTCCCACATTTTTCTTTCCAAAAAATCATTCTTCTCTTGTTCATCCGTTTTTCCTAAACAATGTAACAAAATTATACCCAAAACAGGAGTGAACAGAATACTAAAAAAAACCCAAGCCCCATTCTCTCTACCAAGCCGTACAGCCAACTTAGAAGCACATCCTATTAAAACAATATATACCACAAATATAGCTATACTATAAAGTGTTCCTAATAAACTCAAGATCTCCATAAATTCTACATTTAAAATTATCCCTCATCATTTTTTTCTGTAGAAAGTTCACCATTTTCTACAAATGTACCCAAAATTTCCCACTTATTCTGATATTCTATAATATCTTTCTTGAATATATCAATAGGACCACCATTAAATTCCTTTCTTCTCTCAACAACAATATGGCTAGGAACAATATAAAAATCAGGATGAACAGATAAATCACTAAACTTATTATTATAAATTACAAAAACATAATAATGATTATCCTTATCCACTGCATTCCCTACAGGAATAGCATTCCCCTTACGTACAGACTTCACATCAACAGAAATCCAACTTCCGTCATCCTTAGTAATCCTTATGTCAATACTCTTTTCATTACCCAAAGTCAAATATGCTTTTGCACCCAAACAATATAAATCCCCCAGTTTATTCCATCCAAAAACAAAAAGACATGACAATATTTTCAAGAATCATCGCAGGAGAAATTCCTTCTTACAAGTGTGCTGAAGACGACCGCTTCTATGCTTTCCTTGACATCAATCCCGTTGCTCAGGGCCACACGTTGGTGGTGCCCAAGCATGAGGTCGACTATATTTTCGACCTCTCCGACGAGGAGCTTGCTGCCATGACGCTCTTTGCCAAGCGTGTGGCCGCAGCTATCAAAACGGCCTTCCCTTGCAAAAAGGTGGGCATGGCCGTGCTCGGACTTGAAGTGAACCACGCTCACATCCATCTCATCCCTCTGCAGTCGGAGGGCGATATGGATTTCCGCAAGCCAAAGCTCCAATTCTCGTCAGAGGTGATGGCCGACACTGCCGCCCGCATTCTCAAGGCGTTTGAAGCACAGAAGTAATCCCCTCTTTCATTCAAGAACATGACTCCAAAGAAATATATTTTCGCAGCAGCCACGCTCTTTTCAGCCTGCACGTTTGGATTGCACGCGCAGAGCGTATGGTTTGACACTCCGACAAGCTTGAAGGGGACCTCCATCTGGTATGGCGGTCATCCTGAGCGTTATTCATCGGCCAACAAGCCAATCCGTGCAGGCGATTCGGCCTACAATCCCGACCAGGAGTGGGAAGGCAAGTCTCTGCCCATCGGCAACGGCAGTATCGGTGCCAACGTGATGGGCTCCGTTGAAGTGGAGCGCTATACGCTCAACGAGAAAACCCTTTGGCGCGGCGGACCGGGCACCGGACGTGGCGCAGACAAGGGTACTGCAAAGGGCGCGGCCCACTATTGGGATGTCAATGTGCCTGCAGCCCGCGTGCTCCCCGAAATCCGCCAGGCGTTTGCCGATGGCGATTTCGACAAGGCGGCACGGCTCACACGCGACAACTTCCACAACGATGTGCCTTATGAGGCCGACGGCGAACCAGAATTTCGCTTCGGCAGTTTCACGACGCTCGGCGAACTCCTGATTGAGACGGGTCACGACGCCGGAAGCGTGAAGGGCTACCGCCGTGCGCTTTCGCTTGATTCTGCTGTGGCCACCGTTTCCTATCAGCTCGATGGCGTGTCGTTCACGCGCTCTTCTTTTATCTCCTATCCGGCCAACGCGATGGTGGTGCGGTTTGCCGCCTCAGAGCGTGGCAAGCAAAACCTCACGCTGCGCTACAATCCGAGTCCGGTTTCCGAAGGACGGAAAACGGCGATGGACAACGACGGCATCGTTTATGAGGGCCGCTTGGACAACAACGGCATGCAATACGTTGTACGCCTGAAAGCCGTTGTCAAGGGCGGAACGGTCAGCAATGCCAATGGGGAACTCTCCGTCAAGGGCGCTGATGAGGTGGTGTTTGTCTTGACGGCCGACACCGACTACAAACCCAACTACGACCCCGACTTCAACGACCCGAAAGCTTATGTGGGCGTTGACCCCGTGGCCACAACGCAACAATGGATGAAGCAAGCCCTCAAACAGGGCTACAAACGCTTGCTGAAGGCGCATTTGGCCGACTATGGTGCGCTCTACAACCGCGTGAAACTCGACCTCGGAAGCGGCGTTGCAGAATCGGCCTTGCCGACGGGCCAGCGCTTGGCGGCCTATCGCAAGGGAGTGGCCGACCATACGCTCGAAGCGCTCTATTTCCAATATGGCCGCTACTTGCTCATCGCCTCTTCGCGTCCGGGCAATCTGCCGGCCAATCTGCAGGGCATCTGGCACAACAATGTCGACGGCCCTTGGCGCGTTGACTATCACAACAACATCAACCTCCAGATGAACTACTGGCCAGCGCTTTCAACCAACCTCTCGGAGTGTGCCGAACCGCTGGCTGATTTCATCCGCCTGCTCGAAAAACCGGGTCGCGCAACGGCCAAAGCTTACTGGGGAGCCAGAGGATGGGCTGCCGGCATTTCGGCCAATATTTTCGGATATACCGCGCCGCTCAGCAGTGCTGATATGTCGTGGAACTATAACCCGATGGCCGCTTCTTGGTTGGCCACGCATCTTTGGGACTACTACGACTATACGCGCGACGAGAAGTTTTTGCGCGAAACGGCCTATCCGCTCATCAAAGGCTGTGCGGAATTTTCTCAAGACTTCCTTTGGAAACGTGCCGACGGCACGCTCACGGCGGCTCCTTCAACGTCTCCGGAACATGGACCTATCGACGAGGGAACGACCTTCACGCATGCCGTCATCCGCGACATCCTGACCGATGCCATCCGTGCCGCCAAAGTGCTTGGCGTTGATGGCAAGGAAGTGGGCGAATGGCAGGAGGTGCTCAACCGCTTGGCACCTTATCAGATTGGCCGCTACGGACAGCTGATGGAGTGGAGTCGTGACATCGACGACCCCAACGACCACCACCGCCATGTCAACCACCTCTATGGTTTGCATCCGGGCGCGTCCATCTCGCCTGTCACGACACCGGAACTGGCAAAGGCCGCTCGCGTCGTACTGGAACACCGTGGCGACGGTGCAACGGGATGGAGCATGGGATGGAAGCTCAATCAGTGGGCACGCCTGCACGACGGTAATCACGCTTACGTGCTTTATGGCAACCTCCTGAAAAACGGAACGCTCGACAACCTTTGGGACAGCCATCCGCCTTTCCAGATCGACGGAAACTTCGGCGGCACGGCAGGTGTGACAGAAATGTTGCTCCAGAGCCACGTGGGGTGTCTTGACCTGCTTCCCGCCTTGCCCGATGCTTGGGCAACTGGTTCGGTCAAGGGTTTGCGTGCTCGTGGTAACTTCGGCGTTGACCTCAGTTGGGAAAACGGCCGCTTGAAGAAAGCCGTTGTCCGCTCCGGCAGCGGAGAAGAATGCGTGGTGCGCTACGGTGGCAAAACCCTCAAGTTCCCCACCAAGAAGTCGCACACCTACATCCTCTCTTTGGATGCTCAGGGCGATTTGATGGTGAAATAAATAAACTGCCGAATTGCTTACTTGAAGGTGGAATAATCCGCCGTGAACATAAAAGAAACACCGGCAACAAGTCCTGACGACCTGTTGCCGGTGTTTCTTGTTTAGTTGGATAGCATTAAAGAATAATGCTCAGCATTTCTAAAATAATTCTGTGTCTCTCGCTGGATATTAGCTAGGGTGTTCAAAATTCCATTAAAATCAAGGTTGGTAAAGAGGCGACAGCGCCCCTGAAAGGGGCTCATATTTAGGGTAGGGGCTTGCCCCTACCTCTTGGGGCCGATTAATGAACCTCGCCCCTGTAAGGGGCTCATATCTCGAATCTTATTGCGGGGCAAGCCCCGCCAACGATATGCGCCCCTTTCAGGGGCAGCGGCGCAACTGCCATGTTATTGGCTCAAAACCGCACAGAGACTTTTCTTGATTTTGAACACCCTATATATTAGCCTACGCTGATGCTGAGGATTTCCAATTGGATTATGCCCTGAGGAATCTTCACCTCAACCACATCGCCGACTTTCTTGCCGAGCAAGCCTTGGGCGATGGGGGTCGTTGAAGAAATCTTGCCTTCGCGCAGGTTGGCTTCGCTTTCGCTGACGATGGTGTATTTCATCTTCATGCCGTTCTTCACGTTCTTCATCTCAACGGTGGAGAGAATCTGAACGATGTCGCTGCGCAGTTTGCTGGCGTCGATGATTTTTGCCGTGGCGATGGCCGACTTCAGGTTGCTGATTTTCATTTCAAGCATAGCCTGAGCTTCCTTCGCTGCGTCATATTCGCTATTCTCTGAAAGGTCGCCCTTGTCGCGTGCTTCAGCAATGGCTGCAGATGCTGCCGGGCGGTCAATTGTTTCCATGTGTCGGAGTTGGGCTACCATCTTGTCGTAGCCTTCTTGAGTCATGTATGCCATGTCGATAAATGTTTTAAGAGTAGGCTGGGAGCGTTCCCAGTCTGCTGTTTGTTTTCTTTTTTTATGTTAGTCACACAATTTTGTAATGGTGAACCATTACTTTATGCACGCTTCCACCAGTCAGCACGTGGCGACCGGTGGAAGCGTGTATGATAGCGGTACACCATCGTTGTGATGGCAGGTACGCTATAAAACGGAAAGAACTCCTGCTCGTTTCAGCAGGAATCCTTCCAATCAATATTTCCTTCGTTGTTTGCCCTTTTCTCAGTACCAGTATTTCGCAAAAGGGCGACGATGTATATTCTTGTTCTTCGTTGCAAAGGTACACCTTATTTCCATTCGTGCCAAATTTTTAGGCAGAAATTGCATACACACTTGCAGGTTTTGATTCTTGACGGATGGCCAAACGCTCAGAACTTAGTATCTTTGCATAGGAGTAAGATTAGCCGCACCTCGGCATAACCCTTTAACCTAGGGCGTTCAAAATCCAGAAAAATCTCTGCGCGATTTTTTGCCAAACAACAAGTGGTAAAGCATGCGCACATGATAAACAAACAAAGCGCGAAAAGGAGCGCCCTGAAAGGGCAGCTAGTCCTTAGCCCAGGGCAACGCCCTGGGTATCAGCGTATAAACGCCTACGCCCTGTAAGGGCAAAAGTATGGGCGAACGGTTGGCTTTTACTTTTGCCCTTACAGGGCGTAGGGAATGGGGACATGGTACCCAGGGCGTTGCCCTGGGCTCTAGACTTGTTGGGCTTTCAGCCCGCACAGGGCCGCAGACAAGACTTTTTCCGCATAATCATCACCAATTTAATATTTCAATTTTGAACACCCTACCCTTAACCTGACGGCATAGTGAGCAAGAAGAAACACACATCCAACAAAACATCTGGCGGCATCAGTTCGATGGCGCTGAATTTGCGCGGCCTTTCGGCAGAAGCGGCCGATGCCCGTTTGCGCCAGGCCGAGGGCTTGCAGCGCTTGACGGCAAAGGTGCCGCGATGGGCCGCCGTGGAAAATCTCTCCTATCCGCCGCGCCTCTCGCTGGAGCAGTGTTCCAGCGAACGCACCGCCAGCTATAAGGCCGATGTCGTGCGCAGGCTTGTCGGAGAAAAACCGCAGCGTATGGCTGACCTCACGGGAGGATTCGGAGTGGACTTCTCTTTCATGGCTCCGCTCTTTGCCCGCCCTGTCTATGTGGAGCGTCAGGAGGAACTTTGCCGCATTGCCCACCACAACTTTCCGTTGCTTGGACTTGGGCATGCCGAAATCGTTAACGGTGACGGCACGGACTTTTTGATGGAAATGGCTGCGGCCGACTTCCTTTTTATCGACCCTGCGCGGCGTGACCAGACGGGGCGCAAAACGGTGCTCATCGAAGATTGCGAACCGAACCTCGTTGACTTCCTTTCTTTGCTGCTTGAGAAAGCTCCCTATACGATGGTGAAACTCTCACCCATGCTCGATATCCACCGCGCCATCACTTCGCTCTCAGCGGTGCGGCCGCAGTGTGTTGCGGAAGTGCACGTGGTGGCTGATGGCGGCGAGTGTAAAGAACTTCTTCTCGTGCTCAGCCGTGAGGCCGTTGCAACTCCAGCGCTCTATGTTTCGGAGAGTGGCAGGAATTTCAAAATCGCTTTCGGGGAAGAGCAGGCAGCCGTCCCGACCTATACTTCTGTGCTCGCCGCTTATCTTTACGAACCGGGAGCGGCGCTGATGAAGGCCGGAGTGTTTAAGTGGGTGGCCGCACATTTCGGCTTGCAAAAGCTGCACCCCAACAGCCATCTGTACACGAGCAACGATTTACTCAAGGATTTTCCCGGCCGTATTTTTCGCGTGAAAGGCAGTTTTTCTTTCTCGAAGGCCGACCTCAAAGCTCTGAAAACGGAGGTGCCGCAGGCCAATCTGACGGTGCGCAATTTCCCGGGCTCGGTGGCGGAACTGCGTAAACGCCTCAAACTCAAAGAGGGCGGTATGCAGCACATCTTTGCCACGACGCTCGCCGATGAAAAACACCGCCTTGTGTTGACGGAGCGCATCTTATAGACCTTGCCAATGGTTTATGCCCTGTGACCTTGACCATAGTCTTGTATTGACAAAATACATTGTATCATCCATAAACCCCAGATGTGTGGCGGGAAAATAGCCACATGTCATCTCTTATTATGAAAAAGTTTATCATCTCTTTGGCGTTTACCGCCCTGCCTGCCTGTTTCCTGACGGCGCAGACATCCGACGTGTCCAACCCCGTTGTGCCGCGTCCCGTTGCCACCCGCACCCTCGGCGCTGAAATCTTTACGCTGACGGCCAAGGCATCCATCGGTTGCGACAGCCGCGTGGAAGCACAGGCGCGTTATTTGCAGGAAACCCTCTTGCCGTCTACTGGTTTCGACCTCAAAGTGAATGTTGGCCGCAAAGGCACCATCCAGCTTTCCATCGACACCCTTGCCGTGGCGCAGGAGGAAGGCTACCGCCTGAAAATCACGCGCAAAGGCGTGGAGATTGTCGGCCACGATGCCGCCGGCGTTTTCTATGGCATACAGACGCTCTTGCAGTATTTCCCAGCCAGTGTCTATAAGCAGTCGTTGCAGAAGAACGTGGCATGGACGGCACCGGCAGTGGAGGTGGAAGACGCCCCCAACCGCCCTTGGCGTGGCATGATGCTCGATGCGGCCCGCTATTATTATGACAAGTCGTTTGTGTTGAAGTTTATCGACATGATGGCCATGTACAAGCTCAACAAACTCCAGTTTCACTTCATCGACGACTGCGGTTGGCGCCTCGAAATCAAGAAATATCCGCGCCTTACGGAAGTCGGCGCTTGGGCTGGCACCAACGAGAAGCGCATCGGCGGCTATTACACGCAGGACGACATCCGCGAAATCGTGGCTTATGCCGCAGTGCGCGGCGTGGAAATCATTCCCGAGATTGAATTTCCGGCCCACGTGCTCTCCGCCGTCGTGGCCTATCCGTGGTTGAGCTGTACCGGTTTGCAGCATGAAGTGCCTTCTCAGCATTTCATCAGTCGCGACCTTCTTTGCGTGGGCAAGAAGACCAGTTTGCAGTTCTTGCGCGACGTGCTCGACGAAACCGTCAGCCTCTTCCCCTCAAAATATATCAACATTGGCGGCGATGAGGCCGTCTACACCCGTTGGAGCCAGTGTCCCGACTGCCAGGCCCTCATGAAGCGCGAAGGCCTCACCAATGTTTCCGAATTGCAGGGCTGGCTTACCGATCAAGTGGCAGGGTGGATGAAAGAGCGCGGCCGCACCGTAATCGGTTGGGAAGAGATTATCATGCGCGGAAAGGTCAATACGCCAGTGGTGGCCCTCATCTGGCACAATGTCAACGACTCCATCCGTGCGAAAGAAGGCGGCCACAAGGCCATTCTCACGCCGGCCAGCCACCTCTATTTCGATTTCCCCGAAAGCAACACGCCAGGCGAACCGCAGCACGCCACTTGGATGCCGCCCATCTCGCTGGAGAAAGCATACAGCATGCCAGTGAACGACTATTCGCCTACTTCCACGACGATGGGCGTGCAGGGCTGCATCTGGAGCGACCAGTTTATCCACGGCACCAAATTGCAGGAGGTGATTCCCATTGATGAAAATCGCTCGGAAAACTATGTGGAATATTTCTGCGTGCCGCGTATGCTCGCCCTTTCGGAACTCGGATGGGACGCCGCAGCACAGCGCGACTATGCCGATTTCTCGCGCCGTATGAAGCAGCAATACCAGCGTCTCTCGGCCAAAGGATGCACTTACCGTGTGCCGGAGCCCGTTGTGAAGAGCGAGGTGAAACAGGCCGATGGCAGTGTCGGCATCACCCTCGAATCGCCAGTGGAAGGTGCCGTTGTGCGTTACACCACCGACGGTTCTTACCCCACCGTTCATTCGAAAATTTATCAGGGCGAAACCATCACAGTCAAGAACCGCGCCGACCTTCTGGCCATTACGGAAGTGACACCGACGCATTATTCTTTGCCGCTTTACACGGCGCCCGATTACAGCGCTTACAAATCCTATGGCGATTACACCGCCGACTGGCAGCCCCTTCGCGTGCAGCCAACGGCCCAGCCTTGGCGCTTTGAATGTACGGGTAAAATCCGAGGTAATGGCCGCTATGAAATCACTTTCGTGAAGACGCGCGGCACCAATGCGCTTCGCTTGGGCGACATCCGCGTGTTGAAGCGCGACGAAGTGGTTGCCACGGTCAGCCAAAACGCCCTCACCGCTCCAGCTGTCACCATTCCTTTTACGGTTAGCAACTTCGAAGCTGGCACTCCTTTCTATGTGGAAATCATGGCCAACGGCGAAGGCGGCAACGATTCGCAGGGATTGGTGTTCATCCGCAAGATTGGAGAATAACTGATGCTGCGGGCTGAGGCCGACCTGCGGCGAAGAAGAAGAGGCGGATTTCTGGAAAGATATGCCGTTTCTTTATGAAATTTAATGGTTCTGCTTTGGCTGCCCCTGAAAGGGGCTCATATTCCAGGATAGGGGCTTGCCCCTATCTCTCGCCGCAGCTCATCAATTCTCGCTTCTGCCCCTGTAAGGGGCGCATATCGTTGGCGGGGCTTGCCCCGCAATAAGATTCGAGATATGAGCCCCTTACAGGGGCGAGGTTCATTAATCGGCCCCAAGAGGTAGGGGCAAGCCCCTACCCTAAATATGAGCCCCTTTCAGGGGCGCTGTCGCCTCTTTACCAACCTTGATTTTAATGGAATTTTGAACACCCTACCTTAGGCGGTTCCTTCGAAAAGCGTCATTACGCCGAGGAACCGCCACTTTTATTTAAGGCAGAATCGTTCTCTGTCTTGGTGAAACTGTCACCTCGATTTCCGGGCGAATCCCGCCTCGAAATTGGCAAATTCATCTGCTTAGTAATGTTAAACGAAATCACGTGCTCCTCTTGGTTTTTGGCTGGCATATTCGGCCTTACCCATTTCTGCAAAACAAAAATGTGTTAAACTCAAGGAAAACATAGTGAAGAGATAAAAAAATATTTACCTTTGCATCGCAACGGGTACACTCTGACGTGTGCGACCGGAAAACACGTGGCAAATGCTTCTGCAGCACGAAGCCGATGCTAACAATTTTAGAATCTACAAACAAAAATACAACGAAATAATTATGAAATTATTTGCAATCTCTCGAACCCTCCGCACCGGGCTTCTGGGAGCCGCTGTCGCTTTGGGGCTTTCGGTCTCATTCACCAGCTGTTCGGAAGACATCAACGAAGGGGATTACGCCATTGCCAAGAAGCAAACGGTGACAGAGTATTTGAAGAGCCAACCGCAGTTCACTGACATCTGCGCGCTCTTCGAACGTGTGAAACTCGGAAATTCAGCCGATGCCTCTGTGCTCGCCAGCGTGATGTCTGCGCGTGGAAACTATACTGTCTTCGCGCCAAACAACGAAGCCGTTGAGGCTTACATGCGTAAGGTGGGTGCCAATTCTTTGGCTGAGCTTTCTGACAAAGATGCAGGTATCATCGCCTTGAACTGTGTGATTGACAACGGTTCGGAATCTGCTTATGAAACTGCAGACTTCCCAACGCCGGGTACTTTTGCTTATTCCAACTTGAACGACCGTACGCTCACCAGCGCTATGGATACCATCGGCAACGACATCGTTTATGTCATCAACGGTACGTCGCAGGTGGTGAAGGCCGACGTGGAACTTTCAAATGGTATGGTTCACGAAGTGAGCACCGTTATTTCTCCGTCTGCCGATAATCTTGGCCAGCGCATTGCAGATGCCGACAATATGAAAATCTTCGCACGCCTCTTGCAGGAGACGTCGTGGGCCGACTCCATCACGGGTTATCGCGATGCTGAATATGAAAAGCAAAATTATCAGGAAGTGACCGACTATCGTTTGGCTACTGAGCCGAACCACATAATTCGTCGCCCGATTCACCGCTATATCGGTTACACCGCCCTCGTTGAGCCCGACTCAATCTATGAGCAGAAGTGGGGTATCAGCGCAACGCATGATGCCGAGGGTAATATCACCAACTGGGACCAGATTTATCCAATCATCAAGGCTAAGTGTGAAGCTCACTACACCAATGGCAGTGACGATGTGGAGAATCCGGATAACGCCGTGAACCAGTTCGTTGCTTACCACATCATGAAGGGCTCTATGGCTTACGATAAGTTCGTTCGTCACCTCAACGAGTACAACTACAAGTATGGTGATATCAAGAATCCTCAGACCAAGAACTGTCCGACAGACGTTTGGAACTACTATGCGACGATAGGTCCTCACTCAGGTCTCATTAAGATTGTTCAGGCCGGTGACGGTGGTGACAATGGTGACCCCGATCACAAGATTTATGCCAACCGTGTCTGCACTTACGATACTGAGCCTGACGGTGATTATCACGTGAAATCAGTTGACTATAGAGGTTTCTTGATTTCTCCAGACAATGGCAAGAACGACAACAATGCCCAGAATGGTTTCTACTTCCCAATCGACGACATCCTTGTTTATAACATGGATATGCGTCAGAAACTCGGTGGCGAACGTATGCGTATTGACATCTGCACCATGTTGCCAGAAATGCAGAGCAATAAGCTGCGTGGTCAGGACTACCGCCTCTTCCCGTTGGGATTCTTCGATAATATCATGAATGAATCTGCCGACACGAAGATCACTTATATCTGCGACCAGAGTGGTGGTGAATGGAATGACTATCAGGGCGACGAGATGCTCTTCTGCGGCCTCTTCGACTTTACGCTTAAATTGCCTCCAGTGCCAGTTGATGGTACTTACGAAATCCGTATGGGTGTCGGTATGAACCCGATGCGTGGTATGGCCCAGATTTATTTCGGTAGCGAGCCTTATAAGCTTTCTCCTGCTGGTCTGCCTTACGATATGCGCCAGACGGTTAACGCCAACAATACTGAAATTCCTTGGGTGGCTGATACTGACGACCAGTCGGTCAACGCAGAAAACGACAAGAATATGCGTAACCACGGTTATATGAAGGGTCCTCAGTACTTCACCATCACCAATGGTAAGGCAGACACTCCAGTGCGTGGACGTAGCGGCAACGTGGCTTGTGTTCGTCGTATCATCGTTACGGCCGACATGAAGTCTGGACACCCTTACTACTTGCGCTTTAAGTCAGCCTTGAAGAAGCTCGACTCTCAGTTCTTCCTCGACTATTTTGAAATCGTTCCTAAAAGCATCTACAACGGCGTAAAGGCTGAAGATATTTGGTAAGATACTTCCTCGGACAATCCTTTGCGGGATTTCCGGAATGATAGATAGAAAGCTCCGCGTAGCAACACCTGCTGCGCGGAGCTTTTTGCGTTAAATGCGATGGGGTAGGGTGTTCAAAATTCAGAAACCACTAGGTTGTTAGAGGGGCAACAGCGCCCCTGAAAGGTAGGGGCAAAATCCAGATAAATCTCTGCGCGGTTTTTGTCAAACAATAAGTGGCGAAGCATGCGCACTTGATAAACGAACAAAGCGCGAAAAGGAGCGCCCTGAAAGGGCAACCAGTTCAGAGCCCAGGGCAACGCCCTGGGTATCAATGCAAAAACGCCTACGCCCTGTAAGGGCAAAAGTATGGGCAAACGGTTGGCTTTTACTTTTGCCCTTACAGGGCGTAGGGAATGGGGACATGGTACCCAGGGCGTTGCCCTGGGCTCTGGACTTGTTGGGCTTTCAGCCCGCGCAGGGCCGCAGACAAGGCTTTTGTTGCATAATCTTCACCAACTTAATATTTCGATTTTGAACACCATACCTTATAGGGGCAGAAGCGAGAATCGATGAGTTACCCCCTATCTCTCGCCGCAGCTCATCGACTCTCGCAAACAAGGGTAGGAGGGTGTTTTAAACTCTTTTCCTGCGCATTTTATGCTGTGTTTGGAGGTGAAACATTGGGGAGAATGAAAAAATGCCGTAGAAGGCGCGTGGCGTGTAAATAAAACTGCCTTGCAAGTCCCTTTGTCTGAGAAAAAAATCGTATCTTTGCAAAGAATAGCAAGGACTTGAAAGTGTGATCTTTGGCGATGGCGAAACATGTCGCAGAAGCGTCCGAAACGCCTTTCTGAAGGGTAGTTCGGTGCGTGGAAGACGGCGAAGTACCTTCCCAAGGGCTGGAATACTTCGTTGAAGTCGGCGGAATGCGCCGTTGAAAGAAGCGTGCCGCACTTGCAGGTTGCAAAAAAATAGAAAACAAGAAAGAGGTCTGAGACCTGATTTTGATATAAGAATATGGAAGAAATCGAAAAGAACAGTGGCAATTATTCCGCCAGTAATATCCAAGTGCTTGAAGGCTTGGAAGCTGTGCGCAAGCGCCCTGCCATGTACATCGGCGACATCAGTGAGAAAGGTTTGCACCACCTCGTTTATGAAACCGTTGACAACTCTATCGACGAAGCACTCGCAGGCTATTGCACGCACATCGAAGTGACCATCTGCGAGGATAATTCAATCATCGTCCAGGACAACGGACGTGGTATCCCTGTGGATATGCACCCGAAAGAAAACCGCTCCGCGCTCGAAGTGGTCATGACCGTGTTGCATGCCGGCGGTAAGTTCGACAAAGGCTCCTACAAAGTCTCTGGTGGTTTGCACGGCGTCGGTGTTAGCTGCGTCAACGCGTTGTCGAAACACATGAAGTCGCAGGTGTTCCGCGATGGAAAGATCTATCAGCAGGAATACGCCAAGGGACATCCCCTCTACGCCGTTAAGGTGGTGGGAGAGACCGAATTGCGCGGTACGCGTCAGCATTTCTGGCCAGATGACACCATCTTTACGACCACCACTTATAAATATGACATCCTTGCCAACCGCATGCGCGAACTGGCCTACCTCAATGCAGGTATCACCATCACGCTGACCGACGAGCGCAAGGATGACGAAGGCAATATCCGTCAGGAAGTGTTCCATTCCGAACACGGTCTGCGCGAATTTGTGCGCTACATCGATTCCTCTCGTGTCCACCTCTTCAATGACGTCATTTATCTCAACACGGAGAAGGCTGGCATCCCCATTGAAGTGGCCATCATGTACAACACTTCGTACAGCGAGAACCTCCATTCCTACGTCAATAACATCAACACGATAGAAGGTGGTACGCACTTGACTGGCTTCCGCATGGCTGTGACCCGCGTGCTCAAGAAATATGCCGAAGACACGGCCGCCAAGCAGCTCGAGAAAGCCAAGGTGGAAATCGCCGGTGAAGACTTCCGCGAAGGACTCACGGCCGTTATCTCCGTGAAGGTGGCCGAACCGCAGTTTGAAGGACAGACCAAGACGAAGCTGGGCAACAGCGAAGTGGCTGGTGCGGTGAACCAGGCCGTGGGCGAAGCCCTTTCCAACTATCTTGAAGAGCATCCGAAAGAAGCCAAACTCATTGTTGACAAGGTCATTCTTGCCGCCACTGCTCGTGTGGCCGCCCGAAAAGCGCGTGAGAGCGTGCAGAGAAAGAGCCCGATGTCGGGAGGCGGTCTGCCAGGCAAGCTATCAGACTGCTCGTCGAAAATCCCTGAAGAGTGCGAACTCTTCCTTGTCGAGGGAGACTCTGCAGGCGGTTCCGCCAAGCAGGGTCGCAGTCGCTCAACGCAGGCCATCCTTCCGCTCCGTGGTAAAATCCTCAATGTGGAAAAAGCCATGTGGCACAAAGCCTTTGAGAGCGACGAGGTGAACAATATCATCCAGGCACTCGGCATCCGCTTCGGTGTCGATGAAGAAAGCAAGGTGGCCAATATCGAAAAACTGCGTTACCACAAGGTCATCATCATGGCCGATGCCGATGTCGACGGTCAGCACATCGCCACCCTCATCATGACGCTCTTCTTCCGCTATTTCCCACAGGTCATCCAAGACGGTTACCTCTACATCGCCATGCCGCCGCTCTATCGCTGCAAGAAAGGCAAGGTGGAGGAATACTGCTATAACGATGCCGACCGCCAGCGCTTCATAGAGAAATATGGTGACGGCACAGAAAACAGCATCCAGACACAGCGCTACAAAGGTTTGGGAGAAATGAACCCGCATCAGCTTTGGGAAACCACCATGTGTCCTGAAACGCGTATGCTCAAGCAGGTGACCATCGAGAATGCCGCTGAAGCCGACTATGTCTTCTCCATGTTGATGGGTGACGATGTTGGTCCGCGTCGCGAATTTATCGAGCGCAACGCCACATACGCCAAGATCGATGCCTAAGTAATGGTCTAATTACTAAGTGTTTGGCTGGTGTCTTCCGTTGTCTTGCACGATAAACCCAAATTGATTGATTTCCAGCACCGCTTTTGTCGGTGCACAACCTATATACTCAGTTTTCGCTATCAAGCGATTCATTGCTCTCGAAAGAGAACAATGTTCTATTCCACGAGCGTCCGCCATTCGGTGAAGAAGTGCTGGTGCTCAAAATGGAAGCTCTTTTAAAAATGCATAGCATCCGTCATTCTGCGAAGAAGTGCGGGTGCTTTTTTTATGCGCCTGCCGCGGCGGCGCCCTTTGCTCTCATAGAGTAGGGTGCTCAAAATACAGAAAGATTAAGGTTGGTAGAGAGGCGCCAGCGCCCCTGAAGGGGGCTCATATTTAGGGTAGGGGCAAGCCCCTACCTCTTGGGGCCGATTAATAAACCTCGCCCCTGTAAGGGGCTCATATCTCGAATCTTATTGCGGGGCAAGCCCTGTCTGCGACCCTGCGCGGGCTGAAAGCCCAACAAGTCCAGAGCCCAGGGCAACG
>OHMY01000270.1_pt1 | contig 44481 bp, 50 predicted proteins | sample 1569381 | NCBI WGS metagenome assembly OHMY01 (sample SAMEA3879528, study PRJEB24766) | human gut metagenome | biome: human-associated habitat; feature: feces | place: USA | collected 1985/1987
TTGCCTTGCTCCTTTCTTGGTTTCTTTCTAAACTTACGTTTCTTTTCCGGTATCTCAATACGGTGTATCTCAACACGTGCGCCAAAAGCCTTTGCCAACTTTCCGGCAACTTCTTTTACTTCTTCCGGTATATCATTTTGAGGCTTTCCCGACGCATCGGCGTTTATCTGTTTTAGCAATCCGGCGATTGCTGTTTTTTCCTCTTTGTCCGTTGTCGTCTTGAAACGCTGAATCAGATTTGCAATTGGTTGCGTTCTCATAAAGTCAGCACATTTAAAACGGTCTTTGCAAATATTGCAATCATCCGGGTAATTGTGTTTTGCATCCTGCGAACTCTTTTCGTCTGCCTTTCTGAATTCGTGCCATTCGTCACGGCGGGCGATTGCGTCCGAAAATACCGCCATTGCATCAATACAAACTTGTGCCAAAATAAAATCCGGGGTATCTCTCATTTCCTTTTCTAAACCGTGCTTATTAATAAGTTCGGTTAGTTCTTGTTTAAAATCTTTTTTCATACGCTTAAACTTCTATATGTTCAATTTGTGGTAACTTCTTTATGTATTCCAACATCGCCGTTTTGCTTTCCTCGGTTTCGTCGGTTCTGTTTATTACCAACTGAATAACTTCCAAAAGATAATCGCTATCAATACACGCATTATCAACGTCGGTAATATTATACAATGGTTCCGTTATTTCCTTGACGGCTTTAAATGCTTCTTTTGTCAACTTTGCGGCTTTTTTGAATCTCATTTTTTCGCCCTTTTCAAAGCATTTGCCTAAATGGTTTAATTTATCATCAGCGTAAAAAACGCATGTATGTGCCATGTCCGCCAAAAGATACGCCGTATTTGTAAGGAACAACGCTTTTTTTCTTAATTCTTCTTTTTCTTCGTTTGTCATAGTCTTTTGTTAAAACGGTTCTCAAAATGTTTGTATTGTTCGGCGGTTTCCTGCTGCATATTACCGCAAACCGGGCTTTCCGGTTTGTTGTGTGGGTGTTTGCGCATAAATTCCGGGTTTTTCTCACGTCCTGCAATTTTAGTATATGCCATTTCCTGCAATTCCTTTTGGCTATACCCTAATAATGCCGCAATATGGAATAAAACAACGTTTACGTCCGCCAATTCGTCGATAATATCATGCGTTCCGGGATTAATTTCGTTTATTTCTCTTTGCGTTTTTTCCCTGCTTAAATATCTTTCAAACGCTTCAAACAATTCGTTGTATTCCTCGGCTAATTTTCCCAATCTTTTTTCTATATTCTTGCCGAAAAGTTTATTCATCTTTTCAAACAATCTCTTTTCGTCAAAGGTCAATCCGGCGGTATTGGCGTCTTTTTCTTCAAAATTAGCCATAAACGTTTGCATATCCATTTTGCCAAATTTTCCGTCCTGTGTCAATACAATAAAATTTCCCTCCGGTACGTCCAACATTACGCCGTTTTCGGTCGGGAATGAATAAACCGCCAAACCTCCGGGCGTTCTCGGAATCTGCATTATTCCGCCTCCGGTAAAAATCTGCAATTTTTCCCAATTATCACGCTTTACGGGTAATGCACGAACTTCTAACAATCGGCGGCAATAAATATCCCCGGCGGTTTCGTCCGGCATACCTAAATTTGTGCGCAACTCATTTGGCAAATTTCCCGCCCCTTTTTCGTATTCAACAAAGAATATTGCACCACGCAAAAGGTTTTGTTCTTTAATCGTCTTTACGTCTTTTATTCTTTTTCCGTATCTGCCTTGAACTGCACATATTGCGGCTTCAATTATTCTTTCCTCTTTATCCGGGGCGTACATTTTAAGTTCAAAGTAATTTTCTTTCTCTGTAACTTCCGGTTCTGTTCCCGTTACATCTTCAATCATCAAAAACGTTTCCGCATCAAACGCAATAAAACTTCTTTTTTCCATATCCAATTAATAAACGGTTAATAATAAAACAATCAGTCCTCCGGAAATTGTGGCGTACAAATCTTTTTTATCAAATACGCCTCCGTGTTTTTTGTTGTAAACCTCACGCAATACCCCGGTTAAAATTACTGCTATCAATGCGATAATACGTGCAATCATTCCCGGAATCCCGATAAATGAAACCAAACGCAAAACCAACATTACAACAATCATTCCCGCTATAATATGCAATAATTTATCGTGCGGGATTGATACTATTAATTGAAATATCTTTTTCATCGCTTTTTTTCTGTTATGTTATACAATTTTCTGAAATATATTACTTTGTTATCGCTCCGGCTTGTTCTGTAACATTTAAGCCCAACCGCCGGACAATCGTCTTTATGGATAACGCAACATGCGCATCTACTCAAACATACAAATTTGCCAACCTTTTCAATCAGTTTATCAGACGGTTTAACCCATCTTTCCGCAATTATTACCATACCCCGGTAAACTGCACGTTCGCCGGGGTTATATTCACGCCCGGGTTCAAACGGATGTGGTTTCTTTATTCTCATTTTCTATCGAACTAACCAACAAATCCAAATTTTCCTCTGTTCCGGAAATTGAAATTCTTGCTTTCCCTGCTCCCATTACCGCCAATTCCGTAATTGTGCAATCATATTTGCCTGCGGATTTTTGAAACTTTGCCGCCTCATTTAATGGCAATATTTTTGTTATCTCTTTCATCGCTCACGTTTTTAGTATTTTACATTACAAAGTTAATAATTTCTTTTGGTTTTTATCCATATCAGCCGGAAACCAACGGAAAAACAAAGCAATTTAATTCCAATATCTAAATAAACGTCATGTCCTTTTACGCCCTCAACCATAACTCCGGGCGTCAAATAAAATTGCTTATACTTCCACAAACTTTGCAGATACAAATAAAACCCGATACGTCCAATATGGAATCCGATTGTTTTCATTTCTCTATCTGTTTTTTTATCTGTTCCCAACTCTTTTTGTCAATTACCATTTTCCGGGGGTATTGTATTATTTCGCCCTTGGTATATACGAGATTATAGATACCCAATTGCCCCTTAATTGGCATTTCAACAACACGTCTTGGGTTGCGCATCATCCATCCGAAACCCTTTGTTATTTTTGCCATCTTTTCCTTTGGAATCCGGGTGTTTTCCCAATCCTCCGGCGTAAACTCTTTTATCGGCTTCACGTCGTACAACTCAACCAATCCCAAAGTAACGCCGCTTTCCATTCCGGGATAAACCGGTTTTGCCGACGAACAAATAAGAACGTCGCCACGGTATGACGTTTTTTTGCTTCTAACTTCAATTGATTTTCGCCCGTAAACAACGCCGTTTTCATCTTTGTATGCCGCCGTTACCAAATCATTTGCGTATGGCTGTTTGACGGTCAACGCACGCCAACGGTCATGCTTTTCCGGGTTGTAATCCTTATTGCTGTACTGCATATCATTTCGCTTTTTTGTTATTCCCGGCGGGCTGGTCATATACTGCAAAACCAATCGGTCGTCTTGGCTCCGGTTCCGGTTGTTTCGGCGGGATAAACTCACAAACCGCAATAACCTTATTTCCTTTTGTCCGGGTGCCAATCAGACGGGAACCCGCCGGAATTTTTATTTCAATTTCAAATCTCATTTTCAAAACGGCAAATCATCATTTGGCGTTGGTGGCGGTGGCGTTGGTGCTGCTCCCTGCTGTCCTCCGTTCTGTCCGTCTTTCTTTGGCGTCAACATTTCCATATCATACCCGTAAACCTCGGTAATAAAATGTTTAACGCCGTTGTTGTCCTCATAACTGCGGGTTCTCAATTCCCCCTCAATGTATAATTTATCGCCCTTTTTAACGTACTGCCCGGCTATCTTTGCCAAACCATTTGACAATACAATGTTGTGCCACTCTGTACGTTCCGGAATCTCTCTGCCGTCTTTTGTCGTGAATCCTCTTTTGGTTGTTGCCAACGGGAATTGTGCGACAACTCCGTCATTATCAAACGTCTTTACGACGGGGTCTTTTCCGGTATGCCCCATTAAAATAACCTTGTTTACGCTCATATTACAACGCTTTAATTATCCAAACAATTATACTATAAAACGCCCAAAAATATGACGCAACCGTTAACGTCACAAACGTATATAACGCAATTTTATATCCGGTTTCTGATTTTATTTTCATGTCACTTGAATTTTACGCAATCCAACAAATATTGTTTCTTATTGTCCGACCATCCGGCGGCATGGTTTATCGCTTTTCGGTCGTCGTCGTGTACGAACTCACATACCCAACCGCCGACGCTTGATTTTTGAACCAATCGAACCAATTTACCAACAATGAAAGAACGCAATTTGTAATAACTTGAATTTTCGCCAACAAACAAAACCCGTCTTTCTGCATTTATTTCGGGCGGATTTTCGATTTGCGGGCGTTTCTCCCTTTCCGGGTACCTTTGTACCCTTTTAAAATCATTTTGGATTGAACGGCGGGAAATTGCCCCGTAATCGGGTGTTCTTTTTTTCGTCCTCATATTTTCAAACTTTGATACTCTTTTTTCAGTAATTCTATAACCTTAACGTTGCCGGGATAAATGCGCATATTTTTACGGTCGCCATTTTCCCAACGGTTGTGCATTTCAAAACACAAAATATTAATATTGCGGGGGTCGTGTGCCATTTCCGGGTATGCGCCACGGGTCATTATATGGGAACAATACACGGCGGAATAATTGTGTAACGGTCGCAATGTTTCCTCGCATCTGTGGGGCTTATGCGCCCAAACCCACCGGAAAAACCTTTCATTGGCAACGGGAATGTCGCCACGCCCCAAAACGCAATGTCCGAACAATTCCCGTTGTATTTGAACCCGTAACCGTATATCTAAACAGAAATTACGAATATCCAATAATGGCTCATATCCACGTTTAACGCAATAGTCATATTCGCAACGTTCGGTTAACAATATAGGTTCCATTAATCATTTTCATTTGCCGGGTCGTCAACTTCCGGGAATAACCCGTCATCATTTCCGCCCTCCGCATCATTTACATAAACCAAATCGTTTGCCTCGCCATCAGCCCCGAACAACTCCAATTGGGCTTTCTTTCCCTCAAACAGAAATGCGTAAACTTCGTTTTCAATGTCGCAAACAATGTTTTCCAATTCTTCCTCAAATCCAAATGTTTCGGTATTGTATTTCAAACGTGGGGTATTAATCGCCGTTTTCTGATTATTGGAAACCGTAAACAATCCGGTCAACACAACGCCAACGTTATCATCCTTCCCGGACAAAGAAACGCCCCTTACTTCGATATTGTTCAAACATTCCTCGGCAAAACTTTCCGCAATTTCTGTTTGTTTCTTTGTTGCTTTAAACTCCGGCGTTGCTATCATTGTTTTAAACGACGTTATATTAAATATACGACCCATAACCGGGCGCAAATCATTAAACAAACTACGCAAATCCGGGTGTATATCCTTTGCGCTCAATACATGATATTTGTTTGTGTAACTCTCATTTCCGACAACTTCCGTTACTTCATAATGTACGTCTAACCCGCCATCTTTCAATAACTTTACTTTCGATAATGAAAACTTTTCCTTTGTAGGAATCGGCATAACATTTTGTTTTTTTTCGCTCATAATTTTTAATCTTTATTGTTTCCCGGTTCCTCCGGGTCGGTTTCTTCTTGGAAATACTCGCACGGTTCATCATCAGCACAACGACCGGACAAACAACATACCGGATAATCCACGCAATCAATGCACATTTTTTTTTCGTTCATAATTTAAAAGTCTGTTTCATTTAACAATTTTGCAACCTTGTTTCCCGGCTCTGCATCCGGTGCAAATATCGGTTTCGGGTCGTGAACTAAAACTTCCCTTTTTACCTTTTTGGTCTTTGCGGGTTCCGGTTCCGGGTTAAACTTCAATTGTTCCGCCGGATATTCTTTTGGTTTCAGTTCTATAATACCATTTTCCACCAAAACCGGAATACAACGTTTGCAGGCTTTCACGTCCTCCAACGCATCATGCGCCGGGAATGTTTCGCCGGGGAAACATTTATTATAAAGTTCTTCCAACGTCGGGAATTTTCCGGGGCGTCCATTTGCAAACATTGCGCCGACAAATTTAATTGTTTTCATCATGGTATCAATTCGTTTTCCCTTAAACAATGCGTCCTCGGCTTTTTCGTCGTAATACTCACGCCCCATAATTCGCAATATCATTGCTTTTACAATTGACGTATCAAAGTAAATGTTGTGTCCTACCAACAAACGGGCTTTTTCGCAATCCTCCAAAAATTCGCCTATAATATCAGCAAATGGGACGCCCTCGGCGTTTGCTCTCTCTGCTGTAATTCCGTGAACTTCTGTTGACGCTTCCGGTATTTCCCATCCCTCCGGCTTAATAATGTAGGAACGTTCCTTTTCGTTTACCGCCCATGCCAATTGCACAATATTTGGAAATTCCGCAAAATCAACGTCCCATTTTGCGCCCTTTGGGGGCAACCCGGTTGTTTCACAATCGAACGTCAAAACATCTTTCATAATGTCGTTTATCTCATTTCCTTTGCTGTCTTTCAATGTTACTTTTTTCATAATCAAATTTCATTTGGGTCTGCAATATATATATAATATTCTTCACTTGCAATCTGCTTTAAATGCTCAATATGTTCTATCAATTCCGCATTGCTCAACTCCGGTATTTTACGCAAACGGGTTTCATATTCCCCGGTTTCAATATTCGGTATTTGCTCATACATTACCGGGGACAACTCACGCAATCGGCGTTCGGTTTGTTCTTCTGTCAGACGTTCGCCCGCCTCCCAAATTCCGGTTCTAAACGTTGGTACAACGTAATTGAAATAATAACCTTTCAAAGCCTCTGACGAACCGGGCGACGCTACAATAAAACGGGCGATTATGCGGCTACCTTTGTGCATTGAAAAGAATTGATTTAATTCCCCCATGTACATTTGTAAACCGCCGTTATTATTAATCATTCCCGTTGCTGTTATCTCTCTTTTCCTCATTGTCTTTCTTTTCTTGGTCAACAAATTGTTTCATGGTCTTATTAAAAGCCTCTCCGCCTACATTCAAAATAAACGTTCTTTCGCTGCTTGAATACCCCTGCAATTTTTTATCCATCGCCGACGCATAAAGAACGGTCATTTGTCCCGGTTCAAAAACTCCTTTTTCCTGCAATCGGTCTATCGGGTGTCGTTTTAATGGGGCGTTTGCGCTTATTCTTGCATTTCTCCGGATGTTTTCCAAATCGGAAATAACCACCTTCAGATTATTATAAAATTCGGGTGTTTTCAAAACGTCCGAAATTGTCATTTCTTTAACTTCCATATTGTTTTGTTTAAGGGACGCCGGGAAACCGACGCCCCGGTTAATTACTCGTTTTCTGTGTATTCCTCAATAATCAAATCGTCTTGCCCTCTTTTAACTTCTTCAATGAATCCTTGGAACCCGTTTTTCTTGGCAATATCAATAATTGCTTGCAATCTCTTTTCGCCCAAACTTTCGCCCCTCGCTATGCGGAACACTTTAACGGTTGGATTGCTGGCAATAATAAGTTTTGCGGCAACTTCCATAATCTGCGAATCTGAAACTTTTCCGGCAATAAATGGTACGTCATTTAATACCAATCCGTCGTCAGTGAATGAAAGTCCGGATATTGGCAATTTTGCCGACGAAATAAGTTTTTCACGCTCTGCGGATAATTTGGCAATATCTGAATCCATCTTTTCGGCTTCTGCTCTTTTGTCGTCTGCCTGCTTTTTCTTTGTCAGATAATCGGCAACTTTTGCAGCCTTTTTGTTGTGTTCCTCTGCCTTTCTCAATTGCTCGGCTGTATCTAACTTTTCCGAGTTGTTTTCCTCATACTTCGCCAACCAATTTTCCGCATTTGCTTTGCGTTTCTCAAAATCGGATTTTTCTGCCTCAATCTGTGCAACGGTTTCTTTGTAGGTTTGTTCTGCCATCGCCATTGCCTTTTTTGCCGCCTCAATCGCCTTTTCGTATGAATCTTTGGCGGCTTCCATACGTGCCGGAATTTCCTCCAACTGCTGCGTTCTCTGTGCTAACGCCGAACGTACGGTTTTTGCCTTTTCTATCAATTGGGCGTTTTCTTGCTGTTCTCGCATCAGTTCGGTAATGTCCTTTGGTTTGGCATACGTTTTCAAATCCTCTGTTGTCAATCCCTGCCCGGCTGCGTCTGATATGGATTTGTAAGTTTTCAAATCCCGGTTCACTCCGGTACGCTCTGTTTTCAACCCGGCAACCTCTGTATCAATTTCGGCAATTCTTTTGCGTACATTTTCCGGCAACAACGCCTTGACAACTTCAATTTGTTTGCGGCGTCCCTCGGCTGTTTCCGACCAACGGGAAAATTCCACGGCGTCAAAATCTGTATAACCGAAAATCTTTTGCAACATTGAAACGTTATCGCTTTTCATTCCGGTTGTCTTTGATTTTATTGATAACGTGCCACGTGGGTTTGCCTTTGTAAACTTCAATTCAACCTCGTATTCCTCTCCGTCGTCGCCGACAATCATTTTTGCAAAACCTTTGCTTTCTCCGTTCTTCAATACGGCGTCACGGTTCCCGGTCAACAAAGCCCCAATTGCTTTTAATACGGTTGATTTTCCCAACTCATTATCTCCGGTAATGAAATAAACGTTACCGTCGAAATCTGCGTTAAACTCTTTAATTACTTGGAAATTTACCAATTCTAATTTCTTAACTATCATTTTTGCTCTCGGTTTGTGCCGGGGTTTCCCCCGGCGGTTAATATTATTTTTTTGTTTCTCTCATTCTTTGGTATATCATTGTTTGCACCTTAACAAATGCGTCCCGGCTTTCTTTCGCTTCCTCAACCGTGCAATCAGCAATGAAATTTTCCAAACGCTTGTATAATTCGTTCAACTCTTTGTCGCTCATTGCGTGCCGGATTGCTCCTACTTCATCAACAAACTTTCCCATCTTTACAAATCCTTTTAAGTTCTTCCAAATCCTTACGTTTCGGTTCTTCTGCGTTCTTGGTCGCATCAATCAAAGGCATATTGTTTGTTGTTGTCGTCCATCTTTTACCCGTTGCCGGGGACGTGTAAGTTACTTTGTAATATCCGTGTCCGGCAATCTCAAAATCAAAATCGTAAATCGTTGTTTTCATAATAAAATGTTTACTTTCCGGGAACCCGCCCGGTCGGTGTTTGTCATACTTTGAAAGATTTTGGCTTTATAGCTTCATTTAATCGGTTACCGAACCATCATTTAACCCTTTGTAGATACCGTTGCTTACTTTCTACTCTTACGAACTTAATCTTTCAACAGTCTTTTTGCATTTTGGTTAGACTGTGGGGTCTTTCGTTGTTTGACACTGCAAATATACGCATAATATTTTAACTACCAAAATTTTTTCTTTTTATTTTCAAAAAAAAAAACAACAAACCCGGAACGTTATACATTCCGGGCATAAATCAAAATAGCCTCATTTGTTTATCTGTTATTTTAGCAACAATTGCATCAACTTCACTTTCTAAACGTTTACACGTTTCCAATATTTCCGGTCTGCGTTGGGCAAAATATCTGCGTTGATTATGACGCAATTGTTTTGTTAATTCAATAAAATAATCAAAGGCATATTCCCATTCATAACCGTATGCAATTGAAACTTTATGTTGGCAACATCTTGTTATTAAAGAATGGTCGTAACCATATTTTTTACATGCTTCATCAATACTTTCAAAATAACCTATCAATTCCCCGTTCTTAAACTGAAACAAAGGTTTTGAATGTAAACAACATTTGCCACGTTTCCCATAAAAAGGACAATTTTCTCCACTTTTAGATAATCCAATACGTTCTTTTGTTATTGGGTTATTATTATTTTCTTTTATAGTAACCCATCTTAAATTATCAACAGAATTATTTTTTCTATTTCCGTCTATATGGTCAACGCATGGTTTACCGTCCGGGTTTGGAATAAATGCCATTGCAACAAGTCTATGAACTAAACATGTGGTTACTTTCCCTCCAATACTTAAATGAATGTGTTTATAACCGTATGTGTTTGTTTGCTGTTTCATCAACTTTCCATTTCTAAACACATTTCCGTTTCTATCAATTTCATATTCTTTAAAATCCGGAATACTTATTTTTTCCGGATTTTCGATTTGCGGGGCTTTTTCTTCTTCCATGTATATTTTATCCATTTTGAAATTAAAATCGCTCTACGTGGCTAAAACAAACGTTCGTGCATATTGCTTGGTAAATTCTGACGCACCCAACCGGGGTTGTTGCGCAAAATGTATCGTCCAAAGTGCATTATCAACGTGGCGTCGGCGTTCCACAATGTCGGTTTCAATTCCGGGTACAAATTCCCGGCAATCTCTTTGTATCTGCGTTTTCGCTCGTTCTTTTCTTCTTTTTTTCGTGTCGTCTTTGCTCGCAACTTCAATTCGTTTTGCCATTTCATAGGGTGTACCATAACAAACGGAATGTCGCAAACTGAAATGATTGCTTTCAATTGCTCAAAGTTTGCCATCATCTTTTGTATTCGGTACAATTTACCCATATTTACGCCATCGGCACCCGGCGTTACATCATCCGGGCGCACGCTCAATTTTTCCAAAAAGACAATTGGCGAACAAATGGTTTTCAGATATTCCAAATAATTACGCAAATCTGTTAAATCCTTTGGCATTTGTATTGCCTTGATATTTTGATTTGGTCGCCATGTTACAATACCGCCATTGCTTCCCGGGTCAATTCCCACTACTGCTGAAATTCTTATATTTTTTTCCATATATAACCTCCCGCTTTCTTTGATATCCCTTTTATATTATTTGAAATAGATGTTATAATTTTCATAATTAAAATAGAACTTGCTGTCTTTGAAACTCAATTAATCTTTTCTTTGCTTGTTCATAATAAACCGGGTCTTTTTCAATTATAGTTAAATCAAAGCCCAATTTATGTGCGGCTATTGCATGGCTCATACTTCCGCCGTGCGTGTCCAATATCCTTTGACCGGGTTCTGCAAAATTTTGTAATAGCCATTCATATAATATTATTGGTTTTTGTGTGGGGTGTATCTTTTTTTCTTTGACTGAACTTTTACCTTGTAAATTTCCATAATATCTATAATCAAAACATTTTGCAGGGCAATTAAAATTAGTCCACGCAAACTCACCATCTGAAAAGTTAGGAACCGGATTTTGTTTGTACCAAAATATAAAACATTGGCATGGAGGCAATTTATAATAATTTCCACCCCATATTATACATTTATTAGAAATTCTGAAAAGTTCGTCAAAATAAATATCATTTGGTATATCATTATCCCAATTCTTTTTTTCATGCTTTGACCTTGCAGGTTTTGCAGCGTAATCAATTCCGTATGGCGGGTCAACAATTGCCAAATCAAAAGATTTATCACTTTGGGATTGCATAAACTCCATGCAATCCCCGTTTATTAATGTTATGTTTCCACATTTTTCAATTTTCATCTTTATATCCTCCCGCTTTTGTAAAATAACCTATTACGCCAATTATAAAGCAAACAATAAATAGTTCCATGATTATTGTTTAAATAAGTTCTTAAATATAAAATATAGCACATTCACAACAATAGAATTTCCTGCCATTTTATATTGCTGTGTTTTACTTATTCCGGAATTTTGGATTTTATTTATATTTTCATCAGAAACATCCATTAAACGAAAACATTCTTTTTCAGTCAGTTTTCTAATACGAAAATATTTATTATTAATAGGTTCATACAATAAATTATCTTTTTGAACTGTTGTTATTGTATAACTTATTCCGTCTGTTCTTGGTTCTAATATAGTCATATTATGCCTACTCTCTTTAAAATCTCCATTTTCGTATGCTTTACGCATTTTCTTCCCGTATTCGGTTCGTTTAGGGGTTAAAACATTTGGTTCTAATGGTTCAATTATATAATTATCATCTAATCTATCGTTTGGGTGTGTTAGAATTGTTTTTGCTATACAATCCCCATTTGTGGGCTTAAATGTAAATCCATTCCCTTTTTCTCTTTGTATCTCATTTTTTCTTATAAACGACGACAAACAACGTTGGCTTAAATAATATCTATCATCAACATTTTCATCCAATAAATCTTTTAATTTTTTATCAGACTGAAAAGGTTTAGGGAAATCAAACCACGCATCCCCCAATATACTAACCATAAATACACGTTCTCTATTTTGAGGAACTCCAAAATTTTTTGAATTTAGTATTTGAGTAAAATTAGTATATCCCATTTCCGTTAAAAAAGAGTGCCATTTATGCAAATATGGCAAAAACTTTTTCTGTGTTAATGCTTTTACATTTTCCATTAATAGATATTTTGGGCGTTTTAATTCAATAGCCTTTTTACATTCCCATAAAAGCCCGCTTCTTGTTCCGCTTCCCTCTTCCAATCCTTTTTGTTGCCCTGCGCTTGATATGTCAGTACATGGGAAAGAATATGTAAACAAGTCAAAATCGGGAACATTTTCCCAATCTATTTTTGATATATCGCCAAAATTTCTATCCTTATATTGTGGATAAATTGCATTATGTGCCATTATCGCATATTTATCTATTTCCGACCATCCTACCAATTCATAATTAATTTTCATTCTATCTAATGCCATACATTGACTATCATAACCGCTAAATGCTGTAAATACTTTTAATGTCATATCCAAAACTTCATGTAGTTATCAACTTGCATTTCCTCGGCAATCATCCGGTCAAATGCTTTTATAATCTCCTTTTTCCGGGCAACTTCAAACGCCGTAAAATCAATTTCCGGGCTTTCGGTTCCTTTTCGGCGAACTTGAAATGCCGTATATTGGTTTATCATTCCACGGGCTACACGCTGCATATACCGGGCAAACGCTTCTTTGCGGTCGTCCTCTTTAACTTGTACATCATCAGCTAACCCGCATTTTTGCAACCATTCATACAAAAACATATCATCAGTTAGCCCCAATATTAATTTCCCGGTGTATTTGTAGCAAAGGAAAATATAACGGTTCCGCCATTGTCTTTGTATCTCAAATTGCCGTATTTGCTGCGGCGTCATTTCGCCTTTTGGTTCCGGCAATACTTTAAACGCTTTGTCAATTACGACGTTCTGTTTTCGCTTGTATGCGTTCAATATCTTTGAAAGATAATCCGCATTGAATTGCTGATAATGATTTTTATCCGGGTTCCCGTGTTTATCTTTCGGCAAAAATTCGTCTAATTCCCCGGTCGTCGCCAACTCAAAAGCTATCTTAATATCCGCCAACGTCATATCAGAGTGATAACGTTTCAGAATATCCAACAACCGGGATTGTATATAATTCCAATCATTTTCATTCTGTGGTATTATATAACCAACGTCCATTGCTATACGCTTAAACAACAACGAAAGATTTTCAACTAATTTTGCATCGTCAATTTCCGCAATTGGTGTTTTTGTTGACGCTGCGAAAACATATTTTTCAACTGGGTTTAATGCTTTGGCAACCTCCGGCAATTGCATCATTCTACGGCGTACTTCAATGGCTTTTGTTCCGGGCTTGGTATTATATATTTCTAAAGCCGTATTTTCTTTTTTTTCAATAGCTCCCATATCAATCAAAATCATTGTTTAAATACTTCATCATATCCGCAATTTCTTTGCTGCTTTGCTGCTCTGTCTTTACGGAACGTTTCATTTTTTCCCATTTTTCGTATTTTTCGGGGGTTGAATCATATTCTAACGCCGCCCAACCTTTTGAAATGCTTTCTTTTATCAGAATCAGCGCAAATTCTTCCGGGTATTTACTCAAACCATTTAAGTTTGCTTGTATCGCTGAAAAACTCTTTTGCGACGTTCTCCATTTCGGTTGACACATCAAAATATAAAAGTTCCGTTTAAATTCATCGCTATCAAATGGGAATACAAGTTTTGCAAAGTAATTATCAACTTTATCAATTACTTGTTTTCTGACGTCCAACAATTCCGGGGTAAACCCATAAACAATACTTGCTTTAACTGTTTTTTCTTCGTTTGAAAAATTGTCTTGTGAAAATCCGTTTGGATTTTCTTTTGAGGCTTTAGCCTCTTTCTTCATAGTATTATTAATATTATTATTATTAATATTATAGTCTTGTAGTCCGTTTTCGGACTGATTAAAGTCCGTTTTCGGACTGTTGTTTAGTCCGTTTTCGGACTGCTGTATATTAATATTATAGTCTTGTAGTCCGTTTTCGGACTGATTAAAGTCCGTTTCGCTTCTGTTCCATGTTTTACATTTTTCTGTAAATCTTAGATACTTTGTTTTCCCAAAAGAACTCAACTCAATAAATCCTCTGTCTGCAAGTTCTTTAATGTTTTTGTAAACTCTTTTAGGGATTGAAAAAAGCAACGGAAAATCATCTACCATTTTTGTTTCTGAATATTGATACCAAACAATGCCATCAACCGTAATTGTATTAGTCCACGTTGGCAATGTCATACACGCTGCAAGCGTTGTTGTTTGAACAATAGTCAGTTCATTTGCAACGGCGAATCTTTGGTCAATCAAAATATTGTAAGTCATAATTAAAAAAGAAAAGCCCCAATTAGAGCCGTTACACATCTAAAAGGGGCTTTGTAGCTAATTAGCAAATATCTTTCAATCGGTAACGGTCGATTGTTTTACGCCACAAATATAATACTTTTTTTTTATTCCAACAACTGTACGGGCTTAAAAGCTTCTTTTACCGCAAACAAATTTCCCTCACTTTCGTTTGGAACAATCGTAACAACCGGATAACGGGAACGGTCGCCGGGCTTTTGAGAAACTGCAAATTGTACGTTCATATCAAAGATAATTCCTTTGACAAACTTCTTTTCTTCCAATATGGCGTCGAATGTATCACGGATATTGGGTATTGTTGACGCCGTACCCTTTGTCGTGAATTGCCATACCCCGCCAACGCCACGAACCAACGGAACAATAAAAGTTACGGTTAACGTTACAATCCATCCGTCGCCGCCATTCTTAACAGCCCGGTTTGGGTGTTTTTGCGCAACGCCTGCCATTAAATCGGGATAATCTTTTGTACTGTATTGTGCATATTGTTTCCCGTTCCATACAAAGAACGTTTCCCCGTCGCCGTATGCAACCAATTTACCCGCATCGTCCCTATATTGATATTCTTCCCGGCATGACTTTTCCGGTTCATCATAGGCAAATACTATTTGTATTGTTTGCGGCTTCTCTCCGTATGCTTTCTTAAATAATCCTGCATATTTCCCGGTGCTTACAAAATAATCTATACTTTTAGGTAATCCCTTTTCATCTTTTACGCCAACTTTTATTTTCCCAATTATAGGTAATGATATTCTATTTATTGGTTCATTACGCATTATTCTACCTTTCATTTTTTCCTCCTTTCTTCCAAATATATCCTCCGGACGTTTTTAACAATCCTCTTGAACACATACTGATACCCGTTTTATCTATTCCCGTTTCTTCGTATGCTTGCTTTATACTTTTATACGTTTTTATATATTTCCCTTTCATATCATATTGGGAAACGGGCGTTTGTATCTTTTCTGCCTGCCTTTTTATTCTTGTTCCATAATTCATATTATATTTATGAGAACACCATTCTAAATTACAAGCATAATTGTTTTTCGGATTTTCATCTTTATGGTTTACTTCTGATAGATTATTGGGGTTTGGTACAAATAAAAGCGCAACAAGTCTATGAATTGAATATCTTTTAATTTTGTCACCCAAATACAATCTGACAAATAAATAACCATGTCTATCAACTCCATTTTTAATTATTTTCGGGTTTATTTTTATGTTATATCCTAATGTTTTCTTAGCATTAAAATACATTGATTTTACCCTCCCATAATTACTAACTTGATAATACCCCTCATATCCGGGAATGTCTTTCCAAATTTCATTTTCCATAATTGCCAACTTTTAAGAACTGCCAACAAATAAGAAACGGGGACGGGCTGTTGGCTTGCCCTTTCGGCCGGTTAATTACTCCGCCTATCCCCGTTGCAAATATATAAATTATTTTTTAATTTTGCATCATCTTATCGCACATGCTGCGAAAAAGATACGGGGGCGGGCTTTCCGCCCCTTGCTTTTATATATCAATTTCAGTATTCAACAAATCTTTCTTTGTCACGGTTTCCGGCTTTTTAGGCTGTTTTTCTTCGATTTTAGCCGCTTTTTCTTTTTTTGGTGCAATTGTACGTTTTGCGGTTTTCTTTTCCTTGACGGGCTTGTTTTCCGCCGTTTTTGCCGTTTTTCGTGTGGTTCTCTTTACGGTCTTGGTTTTCTTTTCCTCCGGTTCCGGTTGTGGTTCGGGTTCCGGCTGTTGTTCCGTGGCATTTTCTATTTCATACGCTTTCATTCTCAATTCAAACGCTTGCAATTCTTTTCCCTGCAATTTTTCCGCCTCTGAATGTACGTCTATATCCGACCAACCCTGCATTTCTGAAAAACTTTGAAACGCTCCGGTCACTTTAACAAACCCGTCAGAACATTTATAAATATTGGTTGCTATGCTGTACCATCTGTATTGGTCTAAATTCAAACCCTCGTCAACCAATTTTACGCCGTATGTGTTCCCAATATCTGTTGTTTGGCATAATGAATAATTGTCGTCGTCGTTGTTTATCAAATCAATAAACTTTTCGCAACTGATAACATTCTGTTCCGGCTGTGGTTCGGGTTCCGGGTCTTTCTTCAAATCCTCAACGGTAACGGCTTTTTCCGGTTCCGGCTTTTTCTTTTCCGCCGGGGCTTTGCTTTTAACAAGTTCCGCCAACGTCAGCGAAACAATATTGTTTGTCAAATCCGGTTCGTTATCCAATGATATTTCCCCGGAAACCGCCGTAAATGTATTATCCCGTTTTTCGTCCTCAATTGCTGCCAACTCCAAAAGATACGGGATTTTCTTTGCGTTCGGGCTGTCTGTTTGGTCTTTCAAATTGTACGTCGGTTTCTTTCGCCAATCTTTCGGGCTAAAATTGAAAACACGGTCAATCGGAATATCCGGGAAATTTTCGTTCCACATCATCGCATATAAATGCAACTGAATTTCCGCTTCTTCGTAAAATCCTTTGCGCCCGCTTTTGAAATCCACAATTGCGTTTATGTATTCTTTTGAACCGGGCTTTGATAACATCGTACACGGTAAATCAATCATTCCGGCGTAATTATGAACGGGGTGTACCAACGCAATTTCCACGGCTAACGGTTTAACGTCATAATCCAAAACAAATTGCGCAAATGCTAATATATCCTTTTTGAAATCATCAGCGTAATAAATGAAATCGGCGGGCAATTTGTTGTTATCAATATAATCTTTCAATTTGGCTTTCAATCCGTCCAAATCATAAACCCGGTTAATTATAAGTTCCTCAAATTGGGCGTGCATAAATGTACCATACGCCGCCCGTTCTGCTTTGTATCGTTCCGCCTCGTCAATACCTTTGTCGGCAATCCATTTTATCAGAAACGGCGATTGTGGCATTGTTTGGGACAAAATTGTTGTAACTGACGGATAAAATTCCGGGGTTCCGTTGTCGTCAAACTTGTAATAATATCGGTGTCCTTTGCTGTTTAGCTGCCATACTTTATACGGCGGTTCAATCAACGCACCATCAAAAAACATTGCTGTCATTTCCTCAACCGTCATGCCCGGCACAATTTCAAAAGCCCCGGCGGGCTGTTCTATTTCGACGGCATCCAATCCGGGGACAATCTGTTGTTCATCGTTTATTTCCGGGAATTTATCGGCGGGCAATTGTCCCATTGCTTCCGCCAACTTCTTAACCGCATTTACTGCGTTACCCATTGTGTTTGCAATACTTTTTTCCGGGTTTTCCGGCTGTTTCTTTTTCGCTCTCATGTTATTTGCTCTTTAATTCGTTAAACACTACATAAACCATTAATCCACACATTGCAGAAAACAAAAAATGGATATAATTCCAAAATCCGGCAATAAAACATATTACTCCGAAAATGCTAAATATCATTGCAAAAACCTTTGCTTGCCACGCATCGGAAAAGAAAACATCAACCATCTTTTCCATTTTTTCGATAAACTTCTTTTTCATGGTTTTAATCCTCCATTCCAAACAGATAATCGGCGGAACAACCGCACATTTCGCAAATTATTACTACCCATTCCGGAACAATCCTTTTGGTTGTCCCGTTGCAAAGATTTGTCATATTTACCTGCTGTGCGCTTTCGCTTGCGCCCTCAAATAAACGGGCTGCAATATCCTTTTTCAATACCTTTTTTCCGTTCGCCTCGGAACGGGCGATTGCTTCATTTACTCTCAATTTCATATCGTTTTATTTTTATGGTTATTACTCTACATGCCCGCAATGTTTGCAGGTTTTTTCCTCAAATATCGGTTCGTATTCATACGGGGTTAAATACCCATCGCCGCCGCAACATTTATAATCGGCGTCGGTAACTTCCATTTCTCCGCCACATACCGGGCAATCTCCTTTTCCGACCAATACCAAATTCAGAAATGCGTCCAAATGTTCGGAACGTACAACCGAAATTCCGGTTGATTTGATAATGCCGACAACATCAGAAGCCGGAACGTTACGTTCGATACTATCAAACAAAGTGCATCCCCAAAATTCCGGGTCGTCTTGTATCATTTCCTTTTGGATTAATTGGTTTACAATGATTGTTTCAACTTCTGTTGCTTTCTTTCCGGCTGCTTTCGCCAAAATGTTCAATTCTTTGTCTTTTCTGATATTCATATTATTTCGCACTATCCCCGTGCGTGGGCTTAACTTCAATGCAAAGGTACAAATATTTTTTTAATTACCAAAGATAAATACTTTTATTTCAAATTTATTTTTGCGGGTTGTTTTGCAATTTACGGCAAACAATATATTTTTGTGGTACCGCATCAACCAAATATCGCTCTCGGTTACTGCGTAAAATTCCCCCGGTGCATATTGATTTATGACGCCGGGGGGCTTTTTATTTCTTACTCTGATAATACAAATATTTGTAAATTTCGCCGTAATATCCGGTTTCCAATACTGCTTTTCGTATGGTCTTTGCGTCGTACTCGCCAAATGTTACGTACTCATATATTGACGGGTTTTCATGCAACGCAAATTCAAATGTTATGTCAATATATGCGTCGCCGACCTTGTTAAACGCATGGTCAATCGGTATTGGGACGTTTGTTTTTCCCTCACAATAAAGAATCCGTTCCGGGAACGCCTCGCAAAGTAAATGGGAATTTCGATAACATTGTTTAGGCCGCGGCTTAATTACATGCTGTATATATTCCAATTCGTAATCCTCCAATACATCAGCCGCCGGAACTATTTTAACGGGCTTTGCGGCGTTTAATAAGTCTTGGAAATACGCTTTTTGTCTTTCGTGCAAAGGTAGTTCCAACATCATTTCAATTTCTTTTATTATTATACTTTCCATACAATTTGTTATTCCGTCCATTCCTCAATATACATTTCATACGCTTCTTGGCAACAACGCCCCTCACAACTTATATATCCATTTGGGACGCCGTGGGTTCCTTTTTCGTCATCATCCAAAGGACAATATAAACACAAATCGTCGCTTAAATCATCAACGTTGTTTATTGTTTTCATATCATTTGTTTTTTTGCCGGGGAAATCCCCGGCGTTGATTATGCAATACGAATTAAATTAGCTTTTTTGAAACATCTGTATTCCTGCTTTTCTGTATCGAAATACGTTTGTACCGTGTCGGCGGGTTTCCGGGTTCCGGTTGTTGCCGGAATTGTTTCCGGGTTTGTGGTTCCGTATGCCTCACGCAATGAACCGTCTATTTTCTGAAAATAGAATTTTACTATTCGCTTTTTCATTTCGGCTTTTAGCTTCATGTTTAACCATGCACATTTTAAAGCCTCTGAAAGTTTGTAACCATTGCGTTTTACGAATTGCCACGCCAATTTGAAAATCTCACTTAATTTGTTTCTTTTTTCTGAACTCATACGAATTTGTATTTGGTTCCGGGAACCCGCCCGGTCGGATATTATTTAACATAGAAACTTATCTTTATTCCTCTGCGCAATTTGCAAACGGTTTTATCATCGGTGCCATTAAATGCACGGCGCAACATCTTATTAGCCATTTCAACGCCAATCAATTCAATCAATCCTTTAACGCCTACCAACTTGTTAACCTTTTTACCGTCAACAATACCGTTGATTTTAATGCGGAAATTGCGATTAATTTCTTTTGTTGTGTATAATAAACCGTTGTAAATTGTTGTTGCCATTTTGATTTTCTTTTAATTGTTCGGGGTAAACGACCCGTCGTTGTTGTTTGACAATGCAAATATACAACCTTTATTTTAATTACCAAAAGAATTTTTTTTATTTTATCGGAAAATGGCAAAAAATTCTGTTTTTGGTTCAAAAGATAGTTATTTTGGTCGAATTTTCGATTTAAACCACTTTTTCGGGCGAAATGTGTAATTTATCCATCCGGGAAAGAAAAGCCCGCTACGGGGCTAAAAATGGGCAAAACTAAAAAAGCCGGGGAAAACCCGGCTAATCCTTAAAAACAATCTTATAAATGGAATGAAAAAGTATTTGATACAAAAATACTCATTTTTCAATCTCTATATATTCAACCCCCATTATTTTTGTATGCGGGTTCCTGCTGATAACATCAATTTCCCGGTTCTTTATTTTCTTGGTTTTCCATAAAAAACCTAACCAACGTTTGTATTGCACCGTTTCGACAATCAACAGACTATCCCGGTTTATATGCGTCCCGGTAAATTGTCCGTCCGGCGTGGCGCATCCGTGCAACTCAAAATACGGTTCGACAATATCGACGCATCGTAAAACGGTCGTAACCGTATCGCCGAGCAAATATACAACACTATCCCGGACGGTTCCCCGTAATTGGCTTATTGTTTCCATTTGCGCCGTTGTTACCGCCTCCAATTCCCGGTTCTTTGTTTGCAGGGTTTTTATTAGTTCTGCATCGCTCGCCCGGTATCTTTCAAACTCCGACAATTTCAGTTCCAAAACTCCAACTTTGGCGGCGTTCAAACTATCCTTTGTTTTGTACGTTTCGACGTCCTGCAACAATGTTTCTGTATTTCCCCGGTATCTGTTCCGTTCGTCCGTCAATTTTTCAATTTTCGCTCGTTGCACCCATATTGTTGCAACGGCGGCAACTACCATCGCAATTGCCGCCCAAATCAAATACTTTTTCATACAATTTTCTTTATTGCTTCAAAATGTACCTTTGCAATCCTTTCTTTTCCGTCGTCGCTCATCATAAAACGGCAATCCTTTTCATTATCAAAAAAGAAATTTTCAGATAATACCGCCGGGCAAACAGTATGTTTCAGAATATAAAATTGGCTTTCTTTGTCCGGGTCGCCGTCCACATAATCAAAACGCATTTTCCAACCATCCGGGGCAAACTCTTTTTCCGCCTCCTTACAAAGAACGGTTGCGATTGCATCCGCTTTCGTTTGTCCTACGCTTGTATAACATTCCCACCCGGTGCCGCCTCCGGCGTTCCCGTGAACGCTAAACAAAACGGCGTTGTTGCCGCAATCTGCATGGATAACGTTTGCACGTCGGCAACGTTCCGGTAATGATACGTCGTTGTCCTCCGGTACCAAAATTTCAAACTTTATTCCCTCCGCTTTCAACATCGCCGCAATACGGCGTACAATATCACGGTTAAACTCCCATTCTAACAATTGGGAACCGTCCCCCCAAATAGGGGAACGTTTCCCGGCACAATCCACGCCGTGACCTCCATCAAGAATTACAACTTTACTCATTTTCGTTTTCTCCTTTCTTTTTATTGTTTTTGTCGGGGTCGTCCCCAAATTCTTTTTCCAATCTGTCAATTATCGGTTGCAAATGCGACGGCAAAGCCCTTGTAAACTCCAAACGGATAACATGGTAAATAATACGTAATGCCAAATTCCGGGGGTACGCAATAATCAGATTGCGGAACGCATTTTGCAAATACACATACATAAACACGTATGTTAGTGATTTTACCACGATAACCGCCGCATTTTCATCGCCGCAATTTTTCATTATTACAAAAATCGCCTCCACGATAAACAGATACAACAGAAATTCGCACAATGCGTTTTTAAACTTCCGGAACGAAAAGTTTTTGCATCGCACAATCGCCACGCCGTCCGCCCTCATTCCCGCCCAAATATTGAACGCAAACATTACTACTAACGCATAAACAAAACCCTTTGTCGGGGTTAAATACCCAAATAACGGGCTAACCGTGGAAATGGCGATTATACGCCATTGCTCCCAATTCATAATTCTTTCCATATATACTACATACTTAATGTTTTAATTTCCCCATCCGATATATACATTAATCTTAATTGATTTTCTATTGTAAATAAATCATCTACGTTATTTAGCCATTGTATATTGTCGTTAATAATATCTTTATTGTTTTCTATACCTGCTATTACAACGTTTTTAAAATTAATATTAGAGAAATATGTAACATTATCAGTATCTCTTGCAAACTTTTCAACTGCACCGCTTTTATGTTTACAAGCAAATGTACAATTATTGAAATAGAAATTAGAATTTCCATTCCAAAACGAAAATGTGGTTGCTAATTCTTTAGTACTCTCACCTTCACTTTCTTTATAAATCAATATAGATACATTGTCAAAAGTCAAATAACCATATTGTTTATTATATCCTACATCGTACATTAGATATACTCCTCCTTTTTCAGATATTACCTTTAAATGAGTATTTTTTAATTTCCCATTTTGGTTTTTTGTTGGTGGTGTTATAATCGGCGTTTTAGAAATTGGATTTAATGTTCCAAACACTCCATCAATTATTGTATTATTTCGATATACAGCTATTGACGCACAATTATTTAATGTTATGTTTTTTATGTATATATTAGCTACATTTGGGGAATCTGACGCATACAATAGATTTTCCGCATAACAATTAATAACGTATGCTCTATTATATGTCACGACGGGGTTTGAAGTATTTGTACCATGCCCGTCAAACAATTCTCCCTGCCTATCTTTTCTCCTGCTTATTGCCTTGCATCCAAATATTACTATTTCTTCGTAAAACGTTTGGTCGTTCTTAGGCTGATAATGATAATGTTTACCAATACCCTCCAAAACATCTGTTTTGCAGTTCATAAACCAAGAACATTCATAATGGAATCCATGTCTTACAAAATTGTATAATTCTACATTTTCGTTAAATTTACACGGGTCAACTACATTAAAGCATATTGTTTGCCATATAAAGTTTCGCAAGTCGGTATCTTTTCCTGTAAACTTAACCAACTGCCCTACACTTCTTGTGATTTGAATCTTGTGATTATTTAGCGTTGCCTGGTCTGTTGCGTCAAATGATACTGCAAAGTATATATAATTTGTTCCAGGTTTCCATCCATTACTGAACCCATTGTTTAAGTAAGCATCGCACCACGCAGCGTCATCTACATTTTCATCAAGATACTTCATTGCTCCTTCTTGGGTTATTACGTCATAGTCGCTTGGAGCATATCTTGTATATATCGTCCAGTCCCCACAGGCTTTCCCATCTACAAATACTTGTATTGCAGCTCTGTCACTTCCACTTGCGCCTTTGTTTTCCCATGCAATTCTATATATATTCTGATAACCAACTACTTTTTCTATATTTGTAGAATTTGTTACATCGATAAGGTTGTATGAAGTTGGTTTTTCTTTTGTAGGGTCACCATAACAATCAATGATAATGCCATTTTTTTTAATAGTTTCTTCGGCAATAAATACACTACCTCTTTTTATTAACAGAGTGTCACCATCTATAAGTATTTCATTTGCTTTTGTAAGAGTTTTTACAGCTGTATCTTGAGACAATCCATTATCATCATCGTTACCTCCAACTGTATCAACATATACAATCTTACTTGCAGAAGTCATATACTTATTATGGGCAATAGCTCTTTCTCCATAGAATTTTCCACACACCTCATCAATTAGATGTTCATCTATATCTGTGTTGAATGGTTTTATATTTTTAATTTTAGTAAATTCTTCTTTTGTAGCAAATCTAAATTCTTTTCTTATAATCTTGGATGTTGCCCCTTGATATACGTTTGTTCCAAGTTTAACTTCTGTAATTCCTTTGGGTACAATATATGTACCGCTCGTTAAAGACGCAATTCCAGCAACTGAATCAGACTGAGAATACACCCCATTTTTCCACGCGCCAATCATACAGAAATTACTTGCTTCTGATAAGGTATAATCAATTCTATCCCCTTCAAATACTGATATCTTTTCTGTTACATAATGACCACTACCAGCGTTAGTACCGTTTGAATAGGCAATACCATTACCAGATGAATTGTTGATAATTATATTATCCTCCTCATTAGAATATAACACTCCGTCTATCTGTGCAATACTTTCTGTTAGTTCTTTTTCCCCATTTTCATTTTCTTTCTTATAAGCCTCAAACTCAACTTTATTAATAAAATTATCTACATAATTAATAATTTTTGCGTTTGCGCTTTGTAAAGTTTCTTGCCTTGTTTGAACAATTGCAAATTTTACATTTTTGTTTGTATTTACATATATTTCCTCTTTAAAGTTTCCGTAACCTCTATACACGCCCGTTGCTCCAACAATTTGATTTTCTAAAATTCTTCGTTTTTCAGAATCGAATAATGCTAAAATGCAAAAATTTTGCCATCCGTCAAGTTTGTACTCTATTTTATCCCCATAGTTTATTGGTAAAAAATCAGATTTTACCCAACCATTGCCCGCTGTACTTCCTGCCGCTGTGTATCCTGCGCCATTATCACCAATAGTTACATCTGATACAATTTCATTTTTTATTGTATTTAAAATTGTATTTATTAATATATCCAATTCCTCCATTTTTTCAAATGAGGCAATTCCGGTTTCTTTTTTTTCCCAAATCCCATTTTTGTTTACAAAAAAAACAATCTCTTTTTGCAATATTATTCCACTGAAATTGGAATATGTTCCACTTTCATACGCAATATAGAATATATTTTGGTCTGGCGTTCCCGGTATTGTATCCGGCTTCGCAAATCCTGCAAATGTTGCATTACTCCCTATATTGCTAACCATCGACAACAACGCTGATTGCAACACATCCCCCGTGATTTCTTGCCTGCCGTTTGCTTTGATAACGGCGGCAATTGCTGCTTTTAATTGTTCATAATTTCCCATAATTTGATAATTTAATTGTTTTTGAAATCATTATTGAAATCTTCGTTAAAATCTCCTTTGTTTGCTATTATATAGCCACGTCCTATTTTCTTCACGACGGTATTTGTTTTAAACTCAATTTCCACGCTCGCCAAATCCCCCTGCGTTTGCCATTTCGGGGTAATTAAAAACGTGTCGCAATCGTATTCCCTGCCGTATTTATCCGTTATATGAATGTAATCAGCCATACGGATAAAACGCATAACGTCGCAAAGGAACTCCGGTGCCAATATCGTACATTTAAACGTTTTGACTGATATTTGTTTTTCCGGAAAAAAATACCCGTCCCGTTCTTCGCCGTCCTCTTCAAATTCATAATCCGGTTTTCCCAACTCTGTACAAAGGTACAACGTATTTTTGAAATCCGGTTTTTTATATACTATTTGCCCGGCGTCAAATACCAAATTTTCAATATCCCACCATTGTATTTTTAAGTAACCGGAAACATCTTGTACGACCGTGAACATTTCAGAATACCACGTTTGCACGCCATCCGATAACGTCATATAATATATTCCGTCCAACTGATTTAATGGCATGGGTAATATTGACGGGTACAATATAACATCATAACCCAACGTTTGAAACCGGACAATCTGCAATCCGGTTTCTTTCATATACGTTGTTATGTTTGCAACTTGCTTTCCGGTCTTTTCATACAATACCACTGACGTAACATTGTTTGACCGTGTGTTTCTGATTATCTGAAACGGTAACAATCTATCAGCCGGGGCAAACAACGGATAAATTGCGCCGTATGCGTAACTTTTACGGTGGTTCTGTTCGTTTATTGACGTGTACCACGGTAAAACGCTTATATTGTTATTCTGTATCATATTTCAACGTTGCTTTTATATTTCTACTACACAAATTTACTGAAAGTTTATCAACTTGACCGTTACCAATGTATGTTTTAATTAGCTGCATAGGATTTGGGTCTGTGGTTCCTGCCGGGAAATTTAGCGTTTGTTTTTTCTTTCTCTCAATACCAATTGCATAATTTGGGATATTATTTATTTTGAAATTGCGTGATGGCATATCATAAACCCAATATGTCGGTTGTATATTGATAAACGCTAAAAAGCCATTTTGCAAAAAATATTCCACCCCATCAACGGTTTGTCTTGTAAACGGCAATTCCAATTGTCCACCTCCGGACGGCATAACCGCCGCAAACAATGCGAATCCATCCAAACTAATTGCACCGGGGTTTAACAACATCAAATCAATATCGGACGTAAAATTGGAAATATTTATTTCTTCTATCTTTCCGGCTGTTACATATTTTGACGTAATCTCTATTGGCAAACCCTCAAACGGCGTTGTTACATCGTCCATCCATTCAAATTGATAACGTTCCGGCATATCTACTTTATCAAATGAATATTCCGACGTCGCAAAAGCTAATTTCTTGCCATTCCTAACGTTTTCTAACTGCATTAAATCATAATCAATAATTGGGTTATATCCATACGAACCGCCATTTCTGAACCAATTTATTTGTTCAATCTTAAATTTTCCGTCCTCAATATACCAATAACATTTGTAAATATCCCGTAACATCGTCATAATCTGTTGTAATGTAATCGGGGCTTTTTGCGCCGGGGTTTTATATTCGCCATTAATGATATTACTTTTCTGACTTATTAGCAACTTAAATGACTGCCCGGAAATAGGATTGTTTGTGTTATAAAGAAATTGGCTGTATTCCGGCGTCGCTTCATGCGTTATTCCGGGCGCAAATTCTTTTAATAGCACATTGATACATGACGACAATGTAAACGCATCACGCAAAGTATATGCTTTTCGGGATTTTTCCTCTAATATCCAATCCATCAGATAAAACCCAAACCATAACGACGCATAACGCCACGTTGACCGGGCGATTGGATAAAACGTTTGTCCATATATGAAATAAGGCGGCGCAAAATACTTTCCACTGTCGGCTAATCCCCACTCGGTCGGCGTATCTGAAAAATTTTTAGATATAAATGCCACGTCGATTGCGTAACCAATTGCCCGGCGGTAATTTCTATTATTATCTACAATATCATCGGACGGCAACGGGTATGTATCTAAATCGTCTATTTTATCAACATCAACCAAATATCGGGCGTATATATTATAACTTTTCATATCGGCGTGCATCGTACCCGTTGCTCCGGAACCCTCAACGGCGGTTAAATCAAATTCCAACGTATCAAAAGGTTCTTGCGTTATCTTTGTATACCGGAACATTGCCACATCATCAGAACGGCGGCGTATCTCAACACCTGCTAGCCCAATAGGTAGCCCACCCGCAACTCGTTTTTGTGCAATATGGATATAATAATTTACATTTAATTCCGGGTATAAATCTCCCATAAATTCATCAGGACTTACACCCGTCGACATCCGCCCAATATAAAGCCCGGATATTACCGCCGGGGAACCGTGCGACGTAATTTGTATTTCTTTCAAAATATTACATAGTGCAAAATGATAGGTTTGTATTAATGCGTTTTGGTCAGTCGTGGCGTTTGCGTCTTGTTCCCAATTCGTGCCGCCCAAAAAGCACGAAACAATACTATCTCCGGGAACGTATATTTGTATCAATGGGCGTTTTCTTATTGTAAGAAATTCGATTTGTGGGGCCAACTCAATTAAATTGTATTCCTTTTCCAATCCTGCCAAAACGTCGTTGTATTGGTCTATTGTTTCCGGCTGTACCGTAACCAATTTATCATCATCATTAAACGTACAATCCGTTTTCATAAACTTTGCTTCATAGTATTGATTGTATGTTTGTCCCCAATCATCGCTTTTTTCGATATATAGGAAAAATTCAGAATCAAACGGGGCGTTATTGATAATATCGTAATCAGCACGGACAAAGTTTATTTTACCGGACAATTTAGCCCGGTAAAACCTTTGATTTGTTTCCAACTCATAATCCAACGTTAAATCATCCTTATAATTGGGGCAGACGGTTTGTTTGGTTCCGTCCTCCCCTATCTGCAAAAAGAATCTATATTTTGGTGTCATAGTCTTTTTATTTTACGTTTCAAATTCTTGTAACTTTCAATCGTATTTCCGTCGCCATCCACGTAAACCCGTCGTCGGTTCTGTTCCTTAATTTCCCTTACATCATCCGACAAATTGCGTAAATCCGGGCTTTGTCCGGTAACGTTTAACGTCAAACCGTCGCCGTCTGAATAGGATTTTAAATACTTATGTGCAAACGTACCATTGTTTAGCGAATTGATAACGTCCGGTATTATCTTTCTGAAACGGCGTGAACTTCGTTTATTTATCACGGCGAAAAATTCGCCTCCCTCGGCGCGTCGGCGGGTTCCGTCCGGTTTCGTTCCTAAATCAATATCATTTCCGCTTTGGTGCGAACCGCCCTCCAAAAGTTCAACGGTACCGTCGCCGTATGTTTCCGTTCCTCCGGTTCCTCCGGTCTGTTTTGCCAATTGCGCCGCCTTGATTTTAGACGCTGCAAAACTCGCCCACATTACGGCAATTGCAGGTATTGCAAACGGGAAACCTAATTGCGACCATATCAACGCCGTTGCTGTTACCATGTTTCCGATTTGCTGCAATGTTTGTATTGCTGCCTGCTGTTTTTGCGCTTTCTGTTGTTCTTTCAACGCTTTTTCTTGGTTTTTCTTTGCCAAATCCAACTCCTTTTGCGCTTGTACAACATTATTGGCGTACCCGTTTGCCCTTGCTTCCAATTCTGCATCCAACGCCGATTGTGCGGCGGAAACCTCTTTATCCGCTTGCTCAACGGCTGCATCTGCTGCGGCAACACGTGCCGCCGTGAATGTATTTAACGCATCCAATGCGTATTGCATAGACGTATTAATTGCCTCTTTTTGGTCGTCGTCCAAATTAAGCCCAAACAAACCGTAAATGTCTGTTCCTCGTTCCTCCCCTTTGGATTGCTCAATTTCTTGGTCTATTTTTTTAATAGTGTTTTGAATTGTTTGTACCTTAACATCAGACAATTTATTGGCGGCTTGCTGATTTAATTCTAAAACCTTTTGCAAACGTTCCTTTTCTGCTTGCAAACGGAATTGAGTTTTCCGGGCTTCTGAATTTCTCAACAAATCAAACTCCGATTGTGCCAACGCTTGTTGTTGGTCGAATATCTGTAATTGCGCTTGCAAATATTCGTCCGCAATTCCGGCTCCCTTTGCGTCAAAACTTGCATTAATCGCCGCGGCGTCCTGCTGTTGCCCGGTCGGTTTCTGTTGGTTCTGTAATAATGCGGTTTGTCTTTCGTTTTCCAACAACTGCATCCGCAATTGTCTTTCCTGCTCGCTTCCCTCTTTGACTGCTTGCAAACGTAATTCAATGCTTTCTTTCTGTAACGCTAATTCCTGCAATTGTCGGTTTTGTTCGATTTTCAATAACGCCTCGGTTTGTTGCTGTTCCAACGCCGTAATTGTGGCGTTTATCGCTTGACGTCCGGTTTCGTTCAAATCCTTTTCGGTCTTCAATTGGTGTTGTAAATCCTCAATTTGGCGGGAATACTGATATTGCGTTTGTTGGCGACGCTTTGCCCATTCGTCGGTTTCCAACTGCAATTGTGCATCCTGCAATTTTCGGGTTGCTTTCAAATTCTTTTTATATGCTTCCTCTACCTTTTTTGCAGCCTTTTCCGCTTCTTTATCCTTTTTTGTCGTATCAATTTTTGGCGAATTTGTCGTTACGGGGCTATTCCCGATTTGTGCTTGCGTATCTCCAACAGATACCGGGATTGTTATCGGCTTTATTTTCTTTTGCATATCATCCAATCCCTCTTTGAAATTTTGGGTAATGTCCTTTACTTGTGCTTTTACCAAATTTCCGTATGCGGCTGCATAATCTGACAACCCCTTTTTAATGTCGTCAAAATCCAGCGTAAACGCTCCCTTTAATGCGGTTCCGGTTGCTTTGACTATATCAATAAAGAATCCAAACAAATTTCCCAACGTATCAAATGTTGTTTTGAATCCGGCAACAATCCCATTCCAAATTGCACGTATCAAAACACTTTCATTGTATAACTCAATCAAGTAATTGACAACATCAATAACCCCTTTTATTATCGCCGTCAATCCTTGGTTAACAAAAACTTTTGCCTGCGTTGTCAACGTTTCAAAATTCCCTCCGGTTGCGTCAAACAACCCGGATAATGCGTTTTGCAACTCAATTTGGCTTTGCAATTGTTCCTCCTGCAATTGCGCCAAAACTCCGGCTTTCCCTTTTACTTCATCCATGTTTGTTGAAATATCTTTCAACGTGCGCAAATACTGCAATCCGGCGTCCTCTCCGGGCCCCCCGAATATATCTGCAATTGCAGCCCCGACCGTTGCCGCATTATCCGGCAATTTTGCCAATTTTGCGGAAACGTCTTGTATAACATCAAATGTCGTTTTGGTTCCGGTCTGCAAATCTTTTTGAACTTGTTCCGACGAAATACCAATACCATCCAAAGCCGCCGCCGTCGCCGTCGTCATTTCACGCAAACGCAAATTTGCCTCCTTAATTGCGTCAACGCCTTTGTCTGAAAAGATACCCATTTTGTTTGTTTGGGTAACAATTGCAACAAATTGGTCTGCTGATATTCCCGCCTCTTTGAAATATGCCGGGTATTCTTTCAACGTGTCTAAAAATTCCCCGTTCGCATCGCCTCCGGCTAAAAACCCATCCTTAACCAATTGCAATGCCTCATTTGCAGAAATACCAAATTGTTTTGATAATGCGTTTGTTGCAATCAATGTTTCCCGGAAATCTGCGTTGAATGAATCGGCGACGGCTTGCACCTCATTTCTAAACGCTTTCAAATCATCGCCACTTTTCCCGGTAAATTGTTGCGTCAATCTCGTTGCCTCTACTAACCCGGCGTTATAATCGTACCACCATTTGAACGCCGCACCCGCCGCCGCAATTCCGGCAATTGCCAAAAATACCGGGTTTGAAAGTAATCCCAACAAAGTTTTTCCCAATGCTTTTGCCCCGTCGCCAATAGCTGTAAAAACTGCTTTACTTTCAGCCCCGCCACGTCCTAACGCCAAAAGACTTTCGCCAAATGCGCTATTTAAACCTAACGTTTCTTTCAGTTTGTCGCCATACGCAATTATTGCGTCGGACGCCTCCGTATAATTTCCGACGTTCAATTGAAATTTTCCGGTTGCCTCCTGCAAACGTTTCATTTCTTCGTATATTTCTTTGGTTTGTGCAACCAATTTTCGCCCCTCCTCGGTGTTTTCCCGTTCGGCTTTAGTCATGTTGTTTAAATAAATCTTATTCAATGAATATTGCGCCGATAAACGGTTATAACTACCCTCGGCGGATTGATTTATTTTCACAATCAGTTTATTAATTTGGTTCGCTTCCTGCTGTGCCAATTTTAACTCGGCTAACTTTTTGGCGTTCTCGCTTTCTGCAAACGCCAAATCACGTTGCGCACGTGCCAAACGTTCCGCATCGTCTGCGGCTTTTTTGGTTGTCTTTCGCCCGTCCTCCGTTGCGCCGGAAACCTTTTTCAGAATCTCCGCCAATTGTATTGCCTCGGCTTTGATATTTTTCAGTGCATTTGTATAGGTGTCCGAAAGTTCATCCAATTGTTTTATCAAATCTGTAATCGAATTATCCGGGCTTATTAAATCCGAATATTTGATTGGGTTGTTATTATCTGCCATACGCCGATTGTTTAGTTATTTACGGGAAATTTCCCGTCTGTTGCATTTTCTTTTCTCAAATGTGTAATTTATCGCCTAAAAATAAAAACGCCGGAAATCGCCTTATTTTGCCATTTTTTGCTTGTTTGCTTTTTTGGCTTGTTCCTTGATATACTCAAATGCGTTGTAATATTCCAAAACGGTAAATTTCTTTGGGTCAACATGCAAATTTTGGGACAATATCAAACACATATTTTCAAATTGTCTGTCATGCCTAATTTCCACGCTTTCCGAACCGGTAAACGTCTGCGGGTTGAAATAGGTTATCAACTCCGCCGTAATGTCGTCAATCTCTTTTGCGTCCGCCTCGGTTGCCCGACCGTCTATTATTGTGCGTAATACAACAATCGTTCTTTGTTTCAATTTATCGTAATACTCTTTCAATGTCGCATCATCGAACAACCGGGGAAAATACAAACGCAATTCATCGTCTATTTTTTTTTTAACCGCTTCTAAATGGGCGGTTATCTCTGAATTTGCAACGTCTTTAAAAAGACTCATTGTTTGTTGCAATCCATCATCTGACAAATCATTTCGGGATTTACCATTTATTGATTTAACCAACACGGCAAAAGCCAAATGCCGGGGGGAAACCTCGGATTGAATGAAATATATGTTTTGGCGCATATTTTCCAACTCAACGGTTGCCATGTTTGGCGTTGGGCTGTTCAAATAACGTATTACCTTTTCAATATGTCGGTCAAAATCCGACAAATCGGAACCAACCCCGGCGTCAACCAAAAGCATTTTGTTATACTTGTGGAAACGCATAATTGGCAAATCCTCGATTGAATCATACAACTCAACGTTCATTCCTTTTATTTGTACATTCTTCATAATAAAACACGTGTTATCATTGTACTACAAAAGGGAACGCCCAAAAATGAGAGGTTCCCGGTAAATATCAACGCAAAGAAACAAATCAAAACGCAAGTCCACCACGACAAACAGAAATCGCAATTAAACATCTTTGAAAAGAAATCGTTCCCGTGAATCTGTACCCATTCAATGACGCCCCATTTGCGTAATAACGTCAGCACAAAAGCCGCTATTAATGCGACAACAATAATGTTATAAATAAAATGTTCCATATACTACAATTTACATGTTTCTCCAATACTCAATTCGCCCTCAAACCGGAATCCGCCGAACGGGTGCATTAAAAATTGGTTTTCTATTTCATCCAACGAAAAGCCCCTGTAAATGTTTTCCGCCAATTCGTACACTTTGTTTATTCTGTAACTTCCATTTCGCACCAAAAAACCGCCGTTCAAAACGTCCAATATTTGCCGCTTCAAATCCTCTTTGTTGCGTGTGCTTGCATCGTTGTATATCTTTCTGTAATCAAACCAAAAGATAATCGAAAACGCCGTTTTTATCCCAATATCAACGCCGGGTTCCCAACTTATGTTTTGCGGGTCGTCAACCCAAAAAAAACAGAAATTACCAATATTTGCATCCGGCGTTACTTCCATATAATCGTTATTGCCGGAATAAACATTTGGCGTATAATATCGCTTTTGGTTCCCGTTGTATTTAACAAGTCTTTCCGCCCTGCCAAATGCAAAATCCAACCACGGCAAATTATCAACCAATCCGTTTTGCATGTTTCCAATTATCCGGTCTAACAATTCCGGGTTGTCAATAACCGGGGCTTTTACATTATTTGCCATAAATTTGTTTTTTTGTTTCTGCCATTAAATCCGGGAAAATATATTTCCAAATCAATATTGAAATATTTTCGTCGGTTAAACCCAATATTTGACGACCGTATTTTTTTATTAAATCCTCTGTTTTAAAGTCAGACGCTTTAATTTCAAATTGTTTGTCGCCAACCTCTAAATAAAAACTACTTTCAAAATCTCCCTCATCCCGTAACGTTACCCGGTTTGTCGGCTGTCCCTTAGCCTCTTTAATTGCGATTGTTACGGGGCTGTATGGTGCATAATCCGAAATTTCGACGCCCAAACGGTTAATACCTTGTTCAAACAATTGTTCCTCGGCGTTCAAATCAACTATATATGCCTCATTGCCCCATATAATGTTTTGTATTATCCGCCCGGACGTCAAAGCCTCGTTGAAATCCGCAACCCTTTTTCGCAAATCGGTTATCCGTTTCATAAATACAACTTTTACATGAAATTATATACAACTTTCCCTTTGAATTATATAATTACACGGTTCTGTATCTTACCCCACGGTTATTGCAGGCTAAACAGATACGGTCTAACCCTTGCGTATCTATTTGCAACGCCTCATAAGACTTTTTAAGGTCGTAACCTAAACCGCCGGGACGAACGCCGGACGTGTTGCCGTCCAACTCATACAAAATATCCATCCGGGTTGCGTTTGATTGATTGCGGTTAACCCTTACGTTGGGGTTCATTGCCAACGTCCGCAATGCAATTGCAGCAACTTGTTTTTGTATTACCGTTTGGAAAATCTGCCTTTGGGAAATAATGAAATCCGTTAAATCGCATCCAATAGTAATTTCGCAATTCAGCCCGTAATTTTGGGTTCGTGTGTACATCGTGTATGCAATATCCCACAACTCCGGGTATTCTGCGAACGTTTCCGGCGCATTATACATAAACGGCGTTACTTGCAAATACTTTGTCAATTCTCGCCAAACCTCAACGGAACCCATGTTGCACGTTCCGCACGGCTCCCGGCTCCAATCCTTTGATACGTTAATTGCTTCCATTCCGGCGGGTAATTCGTCTTGATTGTAGCAAAGGAACCACGCCCCCCCGGCGTTGTTCTTGTCGCTTATATACGGCAAATAACAATCATTTAACGGGAACCACTGAAAACCGCCATTTGTAACGGTAAAATTCAAATCAAAAGTCTTTATTGGGTCTATCTGCGACGAATGAAACAAATACATTCTAACAACCCCGGTTCCCCCGGTCATTTGCAAACCTATCTTTTCAATTTTCGCCGTCACTCCCATTGCACGAACCGGGACAATTTCAAATCCTACCAACTTATGATTGTTTTGCAACGTCGCCCGTATGCGTCCGGCACCATCAAAGAACGTTTTTCGCTCCAACAAATTACGTGTTTCTTTATCCAACTGCTTAATCTGTGTAAACGTCTGTATTGCGGTCGCAATTCCGTTTCGGGTCATTCTCTCCAAAAAGTCCGTCAACATATTATACGGTTTCCAATATGGGTTTCCGTAATCCTCCCGGCTGTAATCATTATTAAAATCGCTTGCCGTTGGTTCCTCTCCGGTGTTGTCAATTTTAGCAATCCAAACAATACCGTTATGGCTCACTTTCTGCCCGGCTTTGTACGGCAATATCATGTTCCATTCCGGGTATTGCAGCCCCCAATCATCCGGCATAATCGCCGCCATATTATCCAACGTCAAAAGCGGGTGCGCACCTTGAAAATACAACCCACTTTCCGTCTGCGTTAAATTGTCGTCTATCGCCTTTGCCGGGTCGTATGATTGCTCCCACCCGCACACATTTTTTAACGCTTCGCATATTTCATTTATTCTTATCATAAAAACGCCCATTTATTTCCCATATTAGGAATTAAGATTGCAATAAATAAGGGGGCGGGGATAACCACCCCGTCCCCTCGGTTAAATAATTCGTTATGCTCCGGCGTTATGCGCTCGCACCTCCGGCGGGAAATTCCCCGGCGTTGGTTACATATACAGGCATACCCAAAGGTACATTTTCCGCATGTGCTGCAATCTGCGCTTTGATAATCGGATTTGCAACGGTTGTTGGGTTGCTGTTGTAAGCAATTACAAACGCAACGTCTGCGCTAAATCCAAAATATTCTTTCACGTTGCAAGTCATATCGGCACTCGCTGCGCCTGCTGTCTGTGACTGGTCGCCAACTGCTGTGTAATAGTGCGAACCAACGGGCAAATCAATGTACGGCAAACGTACAACGTCCCATTCGTGGAAATTCGCACGGGTGCGGTTCAACGCCTCACGGTCAACACGTGTTAAAACGCCAACGTTACCATCCTCTACGGCAAAGAATGTGCCGTTTTTGCTAGCTTCATTTACGACGTTGTTTGTATAATGGAACACTTTATTTTCGTATTCCATACGCTTGTTTACGTCGTTATAAATACCGTGCTGTGCCAATTTTTTAATAAGGCTGTCAATTCCGGCGTTACCTACGACGTGAACCAAACCCGGATAACAATTTGCACGCATAATCGGGTTAATATCGCCCATAATTTCGGTTGCCATCTGCGTTGGAACCTCAATAACGTTTGCAGTGAATTTGTAATTCAACTTGTCTTTCAATACTTGGGTTTTTCCTGCCTCCAACGCTGCAACGGCTGCTTGGTCTAACGAATTTGCAAACGCTCTGCAAACCTTTTCCATTTTGCGGTTGAAATCGTGGTCATACGAAATTTCGTTGTTCATATACAACGTTGGCACCATTGTAAAGCCGACGGAATATGTCGCCCAAACCACGGTATAAAGTGCGGACGTGTTTTCATCGTCCGGGATAACACACGTACGAACGTTGCTAACCGTAACGTCGCCATCGTAATTGATAACCGGAACTTGTACCGTATTTCCGATTGAGGCAAACGCACGTTCACGCAATTTCGGGGACAAAATGGAATTTCCGGCGTTGGTCTGTTCAATGAAAAAATCCAATGCGCCATACTCGCACGGGCGGGTCATATTACGGTCTAACTCCGGGTTTTCTACTCGCCAATTCTGTAATCTTGTTGCAATTAAACTCATAGTCTTTTTATTTTAATTTGTTATTAAATGCGGGTTTACCCATTACCCGGTTATCTCTCCGGCAATTTGTTAATACTATTTTCCTGCCAAACCTTTCTCATATCTTCGTCAAACTCTTTGGAACCTACCGTTTTACCTTGCGCCATCAATTGTTTTGTAATAAGTTCGTACGCCTCTGATTGCGTTTTGGCTCCGCTTACGTCCAATGTAATTCCGCCGCCTCCGGCACCGCCTGCGGGCTTATTTGTGCCGCCTCCTGGCTGTTGTCTTTGCTGCTCCAATACTCCCATCGTTTCCAATTCTTTTGTCAGCAACTCGGCGGGCGTGAATGGGTTCAACTGATTGTTTGGATTGCGCATAATTGCGCCGCTTGCATCTTTGAACGCCAAAACCTTTCCGCCGTTTCCGTCGTCTATATATTCCGGGTTCATGCCTTTTACTTTTTCGCTCGCCTGCGCCAAAATAACCTTTGTTACGCTTTCCGGGAATCCTGCTTTGAATTTAAGCCCGGCGGCGGCTGTCTGCAATGCGTTGTCAATTCTTACTCCGAACAATTCTTTTTCGTGGTTTGCCTTTTCTTCCTCATACTTGGTTGTCAACTCGGTAAACTGCGTTGTCACGTTCTGCAAATCTGCTTTTGCCTGTTTCAATGCTTTCACGGTTTCCGCATCTGCCGCACCATCGGCAATTGCCTTTTCTAAACGGGCTCTTTCCTTGGTCAATGAATCAATCTGCGATTGCAGGCCGGTTGCGCCATCGGCTTTTGTTTTCATTTCCCCCATTACACGTTTTGCGTAATCATACGTTTTTTCGGTTCCATTTTTAGCGATACCGGAAACCGCCAAAATATCGGCATCCAAAGCCCCGTAAATTTCGCCCGTTTTCTTGGCAATAACGCTGTTTTCGTCATTCTGCGATAATGCTGTTATCGCTGTAATCTGTTCGTCAGACAATCCCGACAAAGCCGCATTTGCAACTAAAATTTCTCTCGTTAACATAATATTCTTACCCTTTGAATTAATTAAGTGCGATTTTTTCTACTGCTCCGCTGTTTGCGTTAATAATATCAATTGTGTATTTTGGGGAATCCCCGGTTGTGTCAACCAACCAACTAACAACACGTGCATGGCTGATTTTCTTTTCAACCTCTTTTGTTACCAAAATAACGTCGGTAATTGTTCCGCCCTCAATACATTCAATCAACTTTTTCTTTGTGTCGCCGTCCAATGCTGCGGCGGTTGTGGTTACTTCAATAACCAAATTGTCTTGCTGTGCAATCTGTGCCATATTCGTAATTTTTAATGGTTAAACATTCTCGTTGTTTTCCGGGCTATCGCCTGCCGCTTCCTCTGCTTCTGCTGTTTTTTCGGCTTTTGGTTTTCGTCCGGCTTTCTTTGGTTCTGCTGGGATAACTCCGGCGGCTGTCAGTTCTGCAATAATTTCGGCTTTCATTTGTTCACGTTCTGCCGCCTTTGCTTCTGCTGCCGCCTTTGCTGCTGCTTCTGCCTTTGCTCGTTTGCTGGCTTCAATCTTTTCTTTGTTCGCTGCCTCCCAAACGTTCGGGTCGTGCATAATGTCAACTTTATAACCCATTTTTCGCAAATTGTGCAATCCGAATGTTTCAAAGAACTTTTTTCCGAAAACCTGCATACGTGGTCGTGAAATTCTTTCGCCCGTTTCTTGGTTGAATTTTACAACCTCAATACGACAATGATAAAAACTTTCTTCCCCTTTTGGAACAATGAAATTTTCCGGGGTAACGTCCAACAATCCGACGTCCTTTGTTTTACCCTCTGTTTCTGCTTTCACTCGCATAATCATAAAATTTATTTGTTATTACTTCAATTTTCTTGGAAAATGGTATTTGGCTGCCAAATTCCAAAACGTTTGTATTCTCACGTTCAAACCTACGCACAAAATTAGCGAAATTCAATTTAATGCGCAATTCAGCCTCAGTAATTAGCTGTTTTTCGTACAATTCTAATACTTCCGGACGTGTCAAATGTCGGTACGGCTCCAATTCTGCCAACACTAACATACGTTGCATTTGTATTGGGTCGTGTCTGTACTCCGTTTCGATAATCTGATTTTGTAGCGCATCCAATTCCCCCTCGCTTGCTCCGCTTTCTTTCGCCATCTTATAACGTTCTCGCAATTGGGTTGCATCAGACAAATAAAACTCGGTGCCATAATTGATTTTTGCCGAAACAAACATTGTTCCATAACGCAAACGGCAAACGGTTTCGTCAACGAACTTTTGCGCCGCCTCAAAGCCTTTTTTTACTCGGTTTAATACCGTGCTTTGGCTTTCAAAATTGGCTTTAATTTGCTGTTCATTTAATGCTTCACGGGTTGTTATTTCCTCGTTGGTACCAACAACCGCCGTAATTATGTTTGTACGCAACCGTTCTTCTTCGCTAACGTTATAATCCAAACTATTACGGTCAACGGTCAACATCTGAACCGGGTTGCGCAAATCCGGCTGTTTGTCGCCGTCCGGTACCGGAATTTCAATGAATGAACCAACCCCGACAATTCGTTTATCTCCGCATTTCGGGCAACGCATCAATAAACCCGCTTGGTCTAATTTATAATAGCCTTGTTTATCTTTCAAAAACCCGCCGTCGCAATAATCGCCGTTTTCGCCGTTCGTAAAATCGCAACTTTGTTCATATCCGGAATAAATCGGGTACGACCCGTACATATCCAAATTTTTCTTTGACAAATGATAAAAAAGGAACCAATCTAAACTTTCCAACTCGGTTGTTAACGGGGACGCCTTAACGTCCGGTTCTCTCAAACTCAATGGTTCGTTCCAAAAAAAACGTGCTGGGCAATATCCCAAATCGTGCGGGCTATCAATCAGCAATTCGCCAATATTGCCTTTTTCCTCGGTAAATACCCGGTATCGTTCATCGTCAATTACGGCAATACGGTTGTCGTCCTGCCGGAATATTATCCAACGCATAACGCCCGTTGTTTTGTCTGCCTTGTATGAAATAACGTGTTCTATTGGCAACCAATAAAAGTACGGTTGCGGGTAATTATCGCCGGGGGATTGCTCTTTTGGCAAATCAACAATTAATACGCTGTTAATTTCGGTTTTGAAATATTCCCATCCCTTTGTGCTCCAAATTTCGGGTTCTTCCAATACGTGTTGTCTGTAATACTCCCAATCGTCCCTTTGTTCGCTGTTCATAAACTGATAATTGAACGCCGGGTTACGACCGTCAAAAATGCGGCTCAACTTATCAAAACAAACGCCCGTTACCTCGTTTGTCTTTACGGGGTAACGGAACAATGTTTTGAACACTTTGAATTTGTCTGCGGGTATAAGGTTTGAAACATAAGCCAAAAAATCGGTCACGGGTTGCGTAATGTATGGCGTCAACGCCTTTTCCGCATGAAATCGTATGCGGTTTTGGTGGTAAATCGCCCTACTTATCGCCGCTTTGTTCCGTGGCTCCGTTATCTGCTTTTTTATTTCTCTTATATCTAAGCCCATTTTCTTTGTCAAATTCAAATTTACTATTTTCCGGTAACTGCCAACCGCCGTTATTTGGCATTTTTAAAAGTCTTTCGGCGTGGCTAACTTCAAAATCTCGTGTCGTTTTCAATGTTTCATTTTCCAACGTCACTATTGTTTGTTTACCCTGCTGCATTTTTTAAGTCTGTTAGCGGGTTAAAATCTTCCGGTACGATAATAGCCAAATCATCCGACCAATTAGGTAAAAACGTCCATTGTATTGCGTTGCTATCGGGTGCCTCAAATCCTCCCAATGTTTTATCCCCGATAAACAAAGAACGAATTGGAATAGGATAATGCGTTGTTGCTGTTTTCGGGTCTTGCAATGCACCAATTGCGCCGTTTTCATCAAACAAATAAACCCCCAAATTTTGGGAATCGCTTTCACATTGCAAATCTTTCAATGCTTTAATCAGTGATTGCGGCATTTTACGCATAACCGCCGTAAATGGGGTTGGCTCACGTCCAATAATTTCTTCAATACCGCCCAACGTTTCGTTTCCTCCGCCGAACGTACGGGGTGCGCCTGCTTCTGCTGTCGGTGCTTGGATATACGGGGAGACAACAACTTTCGTGTCGTCCTCTGCCGATAACAACGGCGTCCATGACGCTTTTTTCCCAATACCCCCCGTCGTGGTAAATGAATTTTTTTCTCCGGTGCTTTTATACAATCTCTGAAACGCTACTTTCTGAATCTGTCCGAAACTCTCGGCACACGTAAAGTTTGGAATGTTTGGCAACGTTGCTGCTGCCGGGCATTTACAAATAGCCATAATCTTAATTTTTTAACGTTAAAACTTTGTTATTATCTCCGGGGGCTAACCCTTTGCCCCATTACTTATTGCAAAGTTATAATATTTTCGGCTAAATCCTTGCATATATGAAATAAAATGCTAATTACGACGTTTAATGCCCCTTGTTGCTTGGCTGTATGGTCTTGTATCGCCGTCCGCCAATTCCTTTTCATATATTCCGGTCAAACCGTCCTCCGGGTCGTCATGCTCATTTGCTGGGAAATCACGCAAAAACCCGGTTACGTGTTCATGTATCTTTGGAAAACGTTCCTCCCATCCTAACGGCATTATGATTTGGGCGTTGACGCTTGCCGAATTTGTTATAATGCGGCTTTCCTTGTTGGCACCTTGGTAAAATGGTTCGGAAATCGCTTTTATCTTTTTACGTATCAACTTTTCAAACCCGGCACCGCCGTTGTTACTTTCAATCCATGCTTTTTGCGTTCCACAACGGTTTATCATTTCCGGGACGGTAACGGCTGTTACTTCTGTATTTTCCTGCGTAAATACCATGTCAGTAATTAGCGCATACAAAATCGGTTCAAACCGTTTCTTTTGTTCGTTCCATGCCTCATTACCGGATTTGTAAACGTCATAACACGCCGAAAATGTAAAGTCGTCGCCCTCGTCTGCCACGTCTGTATAATTACCACTACGCACGAACGTTCCCCATTCTGATTTGTCAACGTACGTTCTGAACGGGTTCCGGTACAATCTACCCTCTGCGCTTCCGGGGTTTCCTTGGTCTAAGCATTGAAATTGTATTGGGTCTAACGCTCTTTCACGCTCCAATTTTGCCCGGCTGTGCATACTCTCCCATAAAGCCGCCCCCGGTTCCCTTGGGTCAATCTCGTTTGGTTCCCCGGTTTTCAACGCTTCAAAGTTTATGCGAACCCATGCACCATCCGGAATATTTTTAATGCTGTCCCAACTTTTAATATCAATAATCTTTTCGCCTCCCTTTTCAATCTTACCAATCAAATCTTCCTCATGCCATCGGGTAAATACAATCAGTTCTTGCGATTTATTGTGCAAACGCTTTTTTACAACGGTCGTGTACCATTTCCACGCCGCATTGCGTACAATCGGGCTGTTACCCTCTGAATAATCTTTGTAAACGTCGTCCATAATCATAACGTCAACGGTCTTTGACGTCAACGCACCGCCACGACCTACAACACGCAACGAACCCTTATGCCCAACCATTTCTATAACGTCAGAATTTCGTAAATACGTGTTTGCCATCGTTACCACATTTGAACCATTCAAAAAGGTTTTCGGAAATATTTCCCGATATTTTGGGGTGTCAATTATTCTTTGTACGTCCCGGTTAAAATCCCTTGCAATTGTGGCGGCATACGAACCAATACAAATTTTTGTGTCCGGGTTCAATCCTAACATAAAAGCGGGTAATTTTCGGCTTGAACCCTCCGATTTTCCGTGCTGGGGCGGCATTTGCACAATCATTTTTTTTATTTCCCCGTGGGCGAACTTATCCAATAGCGTATAATAAACGACGTGGAACGGTTCCAAAGCCAAATCCGGTTGCATGTACCGGGCAAAGTTTATCAGCCTATGGCGTGCCGCCGCTTTTACTATCTCGCCGGGGTTGTTTTTCAATGTTGCATACATTTTAAGCAATTGTTCTTTATCCATTTTGTTTAATTCTTAAAAATAAACCATATATTTTTGTCTTACCCCCGTATTTTTTCTGACTTAAAAACCGGAAATCTTAAAAAACGACCAATTTATTGTTTCATTTTCCATTTGTCGCACGCTTTTTCCGAACGTATTATACTGCGATTTTCGACAAACGGGCATTTTAAACAAATTGGGTTCCCGTCCATATCCAAATTTGAATGGTCGTAATAATATTTACCCCAACCACAATTCCCGCACGTGTGTACGGGTTTCGGTTCATCTTTTTTCTTGATATTATTCTTTGTTGTTCGTACCATCGTCAATTACTCCTTTTTCTGCTAATTGTTTTTTATATTCTGCTGTTTGCAATTTATCGGCGACCGCAAACAATAGGTCGTCCGGGATTGCTGATACATCGTATTTCGGTGCATCGCCATTTATGCTTTCTTTTATTCCCGGTATATCAACTTTTATTGGCGCATCAAATCCCAACATCTTTGCCCGGCGTTGCTGCACATTCAAAAGCAAATCCAAAAACCGGGGGTTTCCGGCGGACGTTTCCGTTGTGGTTTCCTCATACCCGTAATATTCCGGGTTGTCGCCATCCTCCAACACTTTACGGGGCTTTGCGTTCTGTCTGTTTTTCTCTCGCAATTTCCCGGTCTTTGAACGTTCCCACGCCTCCCACAATTCAACCTCCATTTTATCCAACTTTCGCAATTCCTGCGTAACGTAATCGTCTATATTTTCCATACGTTCACGTTTCCACTCAATTAGCAATTGTTGCATATCCCAATATACCATTTGTTTTGTTATGGTATAACCGACGCCACGCCGGGCGTTTTCCTCATTCAGTCTTTCCGAAATCTCCCTATACGTGTAACCACGTAAAAACAGATTTGAACAAAAAGCCAAATCAAACTCCCTTTGGTCTTTTGTTCGTTTGCACATTTTCGGGCGTCCGCCCCTTTGTCTTTTACTCGCTTCCATTTTTCAAACCTTTTTATAACGGCAAAGCCATTTACTTTGCTTTCCTCTCAAACGTCGCTTTCCCTTTGCTTGTTATTTTCGGGGAATTTTCGTTTTAAGCGGGTTTCGTTTGTTCCTTGATACTTTTATTGTCTTTTGTATTTTCGTCGCCCTACGGGACTTATTTTGGCTTTCTTTCGTTCCGGTACCTAAACGGCAAAGCCCCGGTTATAATTCCGGGGCGTTTTTTGTTCTTTTTCCATTTTGTCGATTTTCAACAATGGGTAAACACTTGTTACCCTAACTGACGGCGTACCGTCTTTTTTGTCAAACCTAACTTCATACGAAAAATTGCCGTTGTGTTCTGCCTTGATAACTTCTATCTTTCCGGGCTTTCCGTTGTATTTTATTCTATCGCCTTTTTTAAACGGACAATTTTCTGTTATGTAACTTTCTGCGGCTTTTTCTCTTTCCTTTCTGTTGTACTCCAAAGCCTTTTGTTTTATCTCGGCTAATTCTGCCATTCTTTTTACGTATGTTTCTTTATCCATAACTTTATTATTTTTCTGTTGGTAAATCTACGGTTAACAATACGGGTTGCAATGGTTGGTTAAACGTCAGCATTGACAAATGTATTGTTCCGGTTTCTTTTACTCTCTCCAATTCTTCCGGGGATAACTGCCATTTGGTAATTATAAACCCCTGCGGGTCATTGGGGATTTTCATTGCAGGTAACGGCATGTATTCCGGTTGGTCTTTTGCAAATACTACATTCACGCCGGGAAATTCAACGGGTTTCATTGCCTTGCTCCTTTCTTGGTTTCTTTCTAAACTTACGTTTCTTTTCCGGTATCT
>OHMY01000294.1_pt1 | contig 39621 bp, 28 predicted proteins | sample 1569381 | NCBI WGS metagenome assembly OHMY01 (sample SAMEA3879528, study PRJEB24766) | human gut metagenome | biome: human-associated habitat; feature: feces | place: USA | collected 1985/1987
CGGCATTGGCTCCCGAAAAGGGAGGGGACCCACGCAGTGGGGAGGACCGGCGGAACCCTCCGTCCCCGTCCGGGGCTCGTGACAGGAATTGGTAATTGTCATTGGCGCAAATCCATAAATGTGACCTTCTGCGATGAATTCCGCCCCATCTCCGCTGTAAAGTAAATTTACAGGATTGTAAAGTTTTTTTACAATATTAAAATGGAATATCCAGTGTAACGTGCAGAAAAACAGTGCGTTATAAATAATGGCACAAGAGTGGCAAACCAAAACTCTGACCGGATGAAAGATATGTCCATGCCGAAGAAATCGGCCGATTGGCATTGATGGAATCACCGGGAGGACAGAACAGATGAACATTTTCAGTTACATACAAGCGGCAGTCAGGACATTGCCGATGAAAGGACGCAGGAACGTCCTGAAAATCATGACATTGGGCGTCGGCCTTGCAGTCGGTCTCGTGCTGGCATCCAAGGTCTGCTTCGAAAAGACATTCGACGACTTCTACAAGGATGCAGACAGGATATATTATCTGAACGAAGCCATTGAACTTAACGGCAGATACCAAGTCTATCCTCAAGTCGCCGGAGGAGTCGCCCCGAAGATGAAGGAATACTTCCCGCAGATAGAAGAGGCCACCAGATTTACATATATATTTGAGACCGCCTCCTTGGTACTGCCGGAATCGGACAAACGCGTGGATGTCGGGCTGACTTGTCTAAGCGATACGTCATTTTTTAAGGTCCTTGACAGGAAATGCCTGGCCGGAAACCTGACCGAACCCCTTGGCATTGAAGCAAATGTGGTTATTTCATCCAAGTTGGCGACCAAGATGGCAGCAGCATTGACCTCAGGCAAAAAAATGGACGAGAAGGCGGCCGCGGCAGCCGTGCTCGGACAGAAATTCACGATTGCCGGGGATACGCAGAAATATGAACTTACGGTCGGCGGCGTCTATGAAGAATTCCCGTTGAACTCATCTTACAGGCTGGACATGATAGTCTCCATGCCGAGCATCGGGCATTTCATGTACGACGGCTCGGAAAACATGGTAGGCAACGACCGCTATAAAGGATTCATAAAATTGAAGAAAGGCATTGCCCCGAGCGAAATCGAAAACGGCCTCCCTGGCTTCATGGACAAGCACATGCCGATGGACGAGTTGCGGGCAGCCGGATATGAAATGAAACTTCCGATAAAGCCATTCGTGAAATTCCATGAAGAGGATGAAACTCAGCGGAATATGACACTCGTGCTGGCCTTCGTAGCCTTCGCGCTTCTGCTCACGTCCATGCTTAATTACCTCCTGATCGTGCTTTCGTCCGCCGCAATCCGTGCACGCGAGATGGCACTCCGCAAATGTCTGGGCAGCAGCGCAAAAGACATCTTCGGAATGATGTTTGCGGAGGCGCTCGTCCACACTACATTCGCAGCCGCCGTCGCCGCAATCCTCATCTTCGCGTTCAGGTCAATGATAGAGACCATCCTCGGTGTCAATGTCATTGCGCTCTTCACCGGACGGCCGCTCGCATTGGCATTGACAATAATAGTCGTGCTCCTGGCATTGAACAGCCTCCTTCCCGCAATCTTCTTCAACAGGATTCCGGTAGCTGCGGCATTCAGGAATTATCGCGCCGGCAAGCGCATGTGGAAGCTCGGACTCCTCGCGGTGGAATTTGCGGCTGTCGTTTTCTTGGCTGTGGTCATGAGCGTGATTACATTGCAATACGACAAGATGATGAACGCGGACCGTGGGTTCAAATATGATGACGTGGCGATGATAGCCATGCCGGAAGCAACTCAGTCACAGAAGAATACGCTGATGAATGAGGTCCGTTCCCTCTCCGGAGTGGAAGATGCAAGTTTCGCATATCAGAATCCTTTCACAGGCTATAGTGGTGACAATGTGAGCGTTCCTGGTGAAGACCGCCAGCTGTTCAACATCCGTGACGCATATTATGTGGATGAACATTATTTCAATGTCTTCGGCATCAAGATTCAGGAAGGAAGCAATTTCGATCCGACGCTGAACAGCGACGCGGAAATGATTGTGGACAGGAACTTCGTGAAAATGATGAAGAACACTGCCGGCTGGGACGATGTCCTCGGACGCGAAGTGATGGTTACTTCGCATGAAGCTGGTCCAGTCAGGATATGCGGTATCATTGACGATATGCATACCGGCGGCTTTTCCGTGGCAGAAGCCGATTTCGGCGGGCGCCCGATGGGAATATTCTATTGTGATTCAGAGAAATATGCCGGAATGTTTAATTACATATTCGTGAAATATCATAAGATGTCTCCGGAAGAGCTTCAGAAAACCGATGAACTTACAGGAAAAATTCTGGACGGGCAGTGGTATAGAATATATCCGTGCGATGAACTCGCCGCTTCGAATTTCGTGGACACCCTCAATACGAGAAACTCCATCCTCGCAGGAGGCATAGTGACGCTCTTTATCGCACTGATCGGCCTCATCGGCTACACGATTGACGAAGTCCGTCGCCGCAGCAAGGAAATCGCGGTCCGTCGCGTAAACGGCGCCCAGTTCTCCCAGATTAGGTCAATGTTTTTGCGCGATGTCATGGCAGTGGCCCTGCCGTCCGTGGCAGTCGGAGCAGTGCTCGCCTACATTGTAGCAGGGCGTTGGGAACAGAACTTCAGCCTTCAGGCGGGGCTCCCTTGGTGGATTTTCGTAGGCTCCATAGCAGCAGTACTGGCTATAGTTGCCATCATATCAGACATTTACGTAATACGCACAGCGGGAACCAATCCGGCTGACAGCATTAAGACAGAATAAAACGGAGCATATCAGAACAAATAAAAAAATACATATATCATGATCAAGATTACAAACATTTGCAAAGTCTTCAGGACTGAGGAAATCGAGACAGTTGCACTCGACAATGTATCATTCGAAATCAAGGACGGAGAATTCGTCTCCATCATGGGCCCTTCAGGATGCGGAAAATCCACGCTCCTGAATATCCTCGGCCTTCTGGACAACCCGACTTCCGGCAGTTACCAGCTTCTGGGACAGGAAGTTGCGCAGCTGAAGGAAAAGGACCGTACCAAGTTCCGCAAAGGAAACATCGGCTTCGTTTTCCAGAGCTTTAACCTTATCGATGAACTCAATGTGTTCGAAAACATTGAACTTCCACTCAGATATATGGATTTCAGTGCGGCTGAACGCAAGGAGAAAGTGGAGGCTGTGATGGCGCGCATGAACATCAGCCACAGGGCAAAGCATTTCCCTCAGCAGCTCTCAGGCGGTCAGCAGCAGCGAGTTGCGATTGCACGTGCGGTAGTAGCAAACCCTAAACTGATTCTTGCCGATGAGCCTACCGGAAACCTCGACTCCAAGAACGGCAAGGAAGTCATGGACCTGCTCTGCGAACTGAACAGGGAGGGCACGACCATCGTGATGGTTACCCACTCACAGAAGGATGCGGCTATGGCACAACGCACCATCGACCTGTTCGACGGCCATATAGTAAGTGATGTCAAGAATGAATTGTAATGAGATATATTTTCAATAATTTCCTGAATACCCTCAAGCGGTACAAGGTGTCCAGCCTGCTGAACATCATAGGGATGGCAGTAGCATTCGCTGCCTTCTACGTGATAATGACGCAGGTCTGCTTCAACCTTGGCTACAACAAGTCGCTGAAGGATGCGGACCGGACATTCGTAATGTCAGTTCCTTCGCAATATAATGAGGGAAAGTACAATATCTTCATAAACAGGCCATTGGGAGAAGCCCTTGTCTCAGGCTCTTCCATGTCGGAAGGCGGAGGGGTATTCAGCATGTATGAAAGCGGTGATGTCTGCTACACGAGGCGGAATGATGTCCCGGTCAAGATGCATCTGGACCTCATGCAGTATTCGGCGGGCGGATTGCGGGCCTTGAATTTTGAGGCGGCAGAAGGCTCACTTGATGATATTTCCAAGCCTGCAACTGTCGCCATATCAGAATCTTCTGCCAAGAAATATGAACTTAAAATCGGAGACAGCATTTCATGGAGTGACCCTCAGGGTGAAAAAGGGGCGAGAGAGATAGTTCTCATATACAAGGACTTCCCCAAGAACAGCGACCTGGGTACGGTCAATGCCGTTTACGACATGAATGATTATTGTATCGACAATCGCAGTGAGTGGTCTTTTCCGTATTGCGTGAAACTCCAGAACGCCTCACAAAAAGAGGAGTTTGAGAAGGAATCGAAGGCTATACTTCTCGATTACTTCAAAAAACTATATGATGGCGCGGGTGAGACACTCTCTGACGAAGATATTGATGAAATCAATAACCGGTTCAATATTAAGTTGATACCTCTGTCCGAGCTCTTTTATACGAAGGAACTTGACGGCAAGCCGGGACGCACCGGAAATCTCACCACGGACATGACATTGCTCGCAGTGGCGGTACTCATCATCCTCATCGCATTGATAAATTTCATCAATTTCTTCTTTGCGCTTGTCCCTGCGAGATTGAGGTCCGTGAATACCTACAAGATTTTCGGAGTATCGCGTACTTCATTGATATTCAACTTCATATTCGAATCGGTAGGTCTTGTCGCCATAGCATTGGTATTGGCCGCGATCATCGTCATCCTGCTTCTTCGTACCAGTGTCGCCGGTATTCTTACTTCTTCGGCTGTTTTCGGGGACAATGTTCCCGTGCTGGCGATGACGGTCGGCGCTGCTGTCCTGACAGCGGTCATCGGAAGCATCTATCCTGCATTCTACATCACGTCGTTCCAGCCGGCATTGGTGCTGAAAGGTTCTTTCAGCGGCTCTGTCGCAGGACGCAGGCTCCGCACGGCGCTCATCGGCTTCCAGTTCGTCATATCAATGTCGTTGATTATCTGCGCCATGTTAATCAAGATGCAGCATACCTACATGATGAACTACGATATGGGCTTCAACAAGTCCTGCCTCCTCAGCGGTTACATTCCTTATGATGTCTGCTGGTACGGTTCCCAGAACGAAGCTTTCGAGGACAAGCTGCGCAGCAATCCTCAGATTCAGGACATTACGTGGGCCGACGGAAGAATTGTCAGTACTTCAAGAATGGGCTGGGGACGCGGATATAAGGGGAAGACTATTAATTTCCAATGTTACCCTGTGGCGTACAATTTCCTGAAATTCATGGGGATAGATATCGTGGACGGCAGGGATTTCATGAAATCGGATGAGGTGTCTGAAGGCGGAGTGATGATCTTCAACGAGCAGGCGAAGAAAGACTTTGACGTGGACTTCGTCACTCCTGCGCCTGGACATGTGGACGGGACTGTGACTGCCGGCATCTGCAAGGACTTTAATTTCAAGCCTTTGCAATATGGCCGCGACGATTTCGCCTTCTATGTGTTCGGTAAAAACAGATGGCGTAGCGGACTTCATCAGGTCTATATAAGGACCGCGCCGGGCGCTGATGTCCAGTCTGTCATCAAGTTCGTGCTTGCGACCGTGAAAGAGATGGTGCCTTATGCTGATGACGAGCTGTATAATATTGATTTCTTCGACAAGGAGCTCGGGGACCAGTACAGGCAGGAAAGAAGATTGTCCACACTTATCAGCATATTTACGCTGGTGGCAATCATGATTTCCCTGATGGGAGTCTTCGGCCTGGTGCTTTTCGACACGCAGCACAGAAGTCGCGAAATCGCAGTCAGGAGAGTGATGGGAGGAAGCGTAGGCGATATCCTCAAGATGTTCAATGCCAAGTATATACGCATTGTACTGGCCAGTTTCGTAATCGCTGCGCCGCTCAGCTGGTGGGTCATCAGCAGATATTTCGCGGGCTTTGCATACCACACGCCGGTCCATTGGTGGGTATTCGCATTGTCCCTGGTGATAGTGCTTGCGATTACAATGCTGATCGTGACCCTCCGCAGCTGGGACGCCGCCACCTCCAATCCGGTGGATTCGCTTAAAAATGAGTAAATTTAATATAGATGTTTTTTGCCGTGCCGTGCCTGTGATGGGTCCGGTACGGTTTTATTGTGATTGTAAATTGAATAAAGTATTTTTGTATATTCAAGTTTCGCAAGTGCGAAACACCGCTTTTGGAGCCCGCGAGGGCGAAGGTAAGTCCCTTCCCCGAGGGGAGGGATTTAGGGTGGGGGTAACGTGATAAACGCGCGTTGGGCTTGCAGCCTTCGACCGAGTGTCGCCCTTCAAATTCATGCTAACGCTCAGGAATTTTGATAACTTGCGAAACTTGAGATGAACAAATAATTCCTACAATCCCAACTCCAGCTGGAAACGCACGGCGAGACGGTCATAATCCGGACTTGCCGGCTCTGCCATCTGGTTGAACGACAAGTCCAGCTGCAGTTTCAGGCTATGTCCGATGATGTAGCGCGTTACACCTAAAGTGCTCTGATTCCACACTTTATATCCGGCGAAAGGACGCACCTCCCGGTTCGGAAGCATTGACGAATTGCGGATGGCGACCTCCCATTTCCGGTCGAAAAGATAACTCGCCTGGACATTGACGCCGGAACCCGTGTACACGAAAGACGAACTCGCGAAACCGGCCGGATCCGCGGCGTGGCGCCCCATGTAATCGGCATTGAACGAAAAACCGCGGTATTTGAAAATCATGTCCGCATAATACGAACCGATATTGCGCGTCTCGTCCCCCGGCAGCATTGAACCCTTCATGCCGCGCGTCAGCTGCGAACGGTGGTTGAACGAATAGCCCGCGCCTAGCATGATTTTCGGCGTCTCCTCATGGTAGGTGTCGCCCTCGACGTACTCGCCCTTCGCGTGGAAACGCCCCAGCGGAAACAGCTCCAGACGGCCCGTGTACGCGAGTCCGCCATTGTTCGACGCACCCCAGTTCCGGCCTTCGCCGAGCGTCACGGAGGCCAATGCCGCCAATGCGAACTTGTCAATGCCGCCGTAATAATACTCCCCGAACAGTCCGAAATCACGGTCGCCGCCGAATTCGCTGTTGACAATGCTCCTGTCCACGAACTGCAGCGATCCGGACGAATTAAGCATTGCCCTGTTCGCCTTTATCTTGGCCTGGCCGAGGCCGAGATTCCATGATGAATTCGGTTTGTAGTAGGCGATGGCGTCCAGAATCAGGTTTGATTTTCCGTTAGGTGTCGCTTTGGCGTCGGAGCCGGTGAACCCTAACTGTATGGAATAGATGAACTTAGGCGAAAAGATGAATCCGTCGAAACGCAGACGCAGCCTTCTTACCTGGCCGTTCACTTCAGTTACGCCCAAGCCCTTGTCGAAAGATGCGCCCACCAGGTTCTGCATCCGGAAACGGATCGTCGTCTTGAAAGAATCGTCCTTCGGGCTGAACGAAATGCCCTTGCCGACCTCGATGTTCGGCATGTTCGCCAGCTGTTCGCTGATCTCGTCGTCGACAAGAGTGTTTACCCATTTGCGGAAATTCGAAGTGTCCCTGCCCTCCGGGACCGCGCCGTTCGCGCCAATGCCGTTCGTCAGGACCAATGCCGTCGCGGCAATTATTGTTGTCAATGTCTTTTTCATGTTCGTCTCAATGCAGTTTTTACGTTCTGTCGAGGACAAAGATACTTTAAGTTTCTAAAATGTTTCTGAAATATTACAAAGCAGTACCGAAATTTTTGCATGTCGATATGCCGGTTTCCGGATAAAAATAGTATATTTGTTTCTGGAGTTGCGTCATGAAAACACCGAAAAAGCTATAACCATATATGTCTATATTGAAAAAAATGCTGGTTCGTCTGCCTGTGAAGAAGTCATATCTCACTATGGCATGGGACGCTACGGCCAAGGGTCAGACCGACTTGGCACTCCATCTTTTCAAACTGGCATACGAGCAGGAGACATTGCCTGAAAAGAAAGCGGAGGCAGCATGGAACGTCTATGTCGACTGCAAGAACAAGGAAAAATACCACGAAGCATACCTCTGGTGTGAACGCACCGCAAGATTCGGATTCGTGAAAGCGATGCGGATCTTGGGCAAGGCATATTTCTATGGACTCGGTATAATTCCGAATTACAGGGTCGCCGTGCGCTGGTTCCGTGCAGGAGCTGAAAAAGAAGACGCCACATGCATGAGGCTTCTTGGAGAATGCTATTTTCAGGGCAGGGGAGTCATGACCAACAAGAAAAAGGCGTACGACTACTTCCGTGCCGCTTACGACCTGAAAGAACCGGGAAGCTACTATTGGATCGGGCTGGCATACTGCAAGGGCAATGCCGGCTATGACGTCGACATGAACCGGGCCATTGAGACCTGGACGCAAGGCATTCCGAACTCCAGATGCCTGTTCGAACTTGGCAAATGCTATTATTGGGGGAACGGCGTTCCGAAAGATAAAGACTTGGCTTACAATTATTTCCTACGGGTTTCCGACCAGGGAAAAGACTTTGCCGACAAGTACCTTTCGCCTGACAAATCGACCCTCCGCAGCGAAGAAGAGGTAGAGGCGCTGCGATGAACATCTTTAATCCCGAACATGACTTGTGTATGGCCAACGGCGACGCGAACTTCGTGCCGCCGGCATCTGCATTGGAATTCGGGAAAGACTGCGCCGGATTGACGCGGTGGATAGACCAATCCACTGACAATGAGGTCGTTCCATGGGGCTGGGATGCAGTGCTCAAGCGCCGTCTCCAGAAAGAAGGCGTGTCCGGGTCAATGCTGCCCTCCGACGCCGCCATTGCCGAAATCCGCAGGCTGTCGCACCGCAGAAATGCCGTCAACGCCAGTGCCTATGTCAATGATTTTCAGGCCAATGCCGATGCGCGTCTTCTGAAATATCTCCGTCCGATATCCTATGTCAGGGAAATAACCGATGTCAATGCTTTGACACCGGTAGTGGAAGAATTCGGGGATGCCGTGTTGAAAGCCCCGTTGTCGGGCAGCGGGAAAGGTCTCCGCTGGGCACGTTGCAATGAGTTGTCAGCCAGTGATTTGGGGTGGAGCCGAAATGTGATTGCCAAGCAGGGCAGCATCATGGTCGAGAAACGCCTGGAAATCGTGCAGGACTTCGCAATGCTGTTCCATGTGGGCCGCTCCGAGGTCTCATTTGAAGGCTATTCGCTGTTTTTCAATGACAACGGAATCTACAAGGGCAATGTCCTCGCAAGTGATGCGCATATCCTCTCCCGAATATCGTGTCATGTTCCCAATGAACTGATTATCAATGTCAAGGCGGCATTGGAAAAATATCTGGAATGTGAATTCCTGGGCAGATATACCGGTTATGTCGGGGCTGACATGTTCATATATAAGGAGGCTGGCGAGTATCGGCTTGCTCAGGTCGGAGAACTCAACGTCCGTATGACCATGGGGCTGCTGGCGCGTAGACTCTACGACCGGCATTTATGTGGTAATCAGCAGCAAATCAAGCTGTTGCGTCTGGGAGACGCTAAATTTCCGGCATTCGAAATGAAGCCGGCGGACATGGACGGCCAGTATGCCATGTGCGTGGAATACAGCCCGATTCCAGGGAAACTCTATTCCGAAAAGGAAGAATTTCTGGAAACATTGACCGAAATTACTCCGTCGTCACGTTATGCTGTGGTCGTTAAGTAACGTGAAAAAAATAACCTGCTTCAGATTAGGAGAAGATTTTCGTGGATAGATTTCTTTTCGAAGAAGGAGTGTACTGGACGTACTCGACTGATGAGAAAAGAGATATAGACCGAAAAGATTCCCTTAGATGATGCAGGTTATTTTTTGAATGTTACTAAGTCATTGAATCAGAATTGAAAATACTCCTTGGCATTGCGGTAGCAAATGTCGCCGACCATCTTGTGGATGAACGGAAGTTCGGACTCCGGCAGCCTGCCGCTCTGGATATCGTCTCCCAGCATTGAACACAGGATGCGGCGGAAATATTCGTGCCGCGGGTAGGACAGGAAGCTGCGCGAGTCGGTGAGCATGCCGACGAACCGGCTGAGCAGGCCGAGCGATGAGAGTGCGTTGAGTTGCTTGCGCATGCCGTCCTCCTGGTCGAGGAACCACCATGCCGCGCCGTATTGCATCTTTCCGGACGTCTTACCGTCATTGAAAGTATAGGCCATTGTAGCCATGACCTCCGTGTCTTTCGGGTTGAGGTTATAGAGGATTGTCTTGCCGAGGTTGTCCTCGTATGCGAGTTTGCTGAAGAATTTGTGCCCGGCAGCGGCAACCGGTTTGTCGTCGATGGCGTCGAATCCCGTGTCCGGACCGAGTCGTTCGAACATCTTGCGGTTATTGTTGCGGATAGGGCCGACGTGGAACTGCTGCGTCCAGCCGCTCTTGCAATCCATCGCCGCGAGATCCAGGAGGATGGCGCTTTTGAATTTCGCAATCTCTTCGCAGTCAGGTATTTGCCCGTGCATGGCCTTTCTGAAAATTCTGTCGGCTTCTTCGCGTGTGCAGTCCTCGGCGTAGAATGTGTCCATGCCATGGTCGGACAGCCGGCACCCCATCTGCCCGAAGAAATCATGTCTTTTCTGCAATGCGTCCAGGGCATCCTGGTAACCCGAAATCAGTATGCCGGTTATGTCGGACAGTCTGGCGACATACTTCTTGAAATTTTCAGGGTCATCTATGCCGAGCATCTTGTCGGGCCTCCATGTGGGGAGCACGTTCACTCCGAAAGGTTTTTCAGCTATCCGTTTGTGCCATTCGAGCGTGTCGGTAGGGTCGTCTGTCGTGCAGACCGTCTCCACATTGAATTTTTTCATCAATGCCTGTGCACGAAAGTCATCTGACGCGAGCAATTCGTTGCACCTGTTATATATATGATCGGCTGTTTCGGGCTTCAATATGTCATATATGCCGAAGACTCTGGCCAATTCGAGGTGGGTCCAATGATAGAGCGGATTCCTCATGGTATATGGTACCGTCTCTGCCCATTTTTCAAATTTTTCCCGGCTGCTTCTTCCGCCCGTGATGTAATCCTCGTCCACGCCGTTTCCTCTCAGCGCGCGCCATTTGTAATGGTCACCGCCCAGCCATACTTCCGTAATGTCTGCAAATTTATGGTTCTCAGCCACTTGCTGTGGAATGAGGTGGCAATGGTAGTCTATGATGGGAAGATTTTCCGCACTTTCGTGATATAGCTCACGTGCGAATTTGTTTCCCAGGAGGAAGTCGGGGTTTATGAAGGTGCTCATTTTAAGTGCTTCGTTTATTGTCCATGCAAATATAATAAAAAATTCTCCGTGTACGTGCACGGAATCAGATATTTTTTCTTACATTTGCCACATGAAAGAATATTTCCTTCAGCCGCGGCTGGGGATTTAGTCGTTAAATCATTGAATTACATTATAATAATGGCAAAGATTGTTACTTTCGGCGAGATTATGCTCAGGCTGGCGACTCCCGGACATCTCAGATTTTCTCAGACTCATGAATTCGAGGCGACTTTCGGGGGAGGCGAGGCGAATGTGGCGGTGTCTCTTTCGAATTACGGCGAGGATGCGCATTTCGTGACGGCGCTTCCTGACAATGACATTGCCAAGGCTTGTCTGGCCGAACTCCGCGGGCTTGGGGTGGACGTGAATCATTGTATCAAAAGCGGGGACCGCATGGGGATTTATTACTTGGAAACGGGTGCTGTCGCGAGGCCTAGCAAAGTGATTTACGACCGCGCACATTCCTCATTGTCAGAGGTTAAGCCGGGGATGATCGACTGGGATGCCGTTTTCGATGGCGCCGACTGGTTTCATTGGACAGGTATTACGCCGGCGATCAGCCAGGGTGCTGCGGATGTGTGTCTGGAGGCGATACGCGCGGCTTCTGAACGCGGCATCAAGATTTCCTGCGACCTGAATTACCGGAAAAACCTCTGGAAATATGGCAAAACTGCATCGGAAGTCATGCCGGAACTGGTGGCCGGATGTGATGTGATTATCGGCAATGAAGAAGACGCGGCGAAAGTATTCGGTATTGTCGCTGAAGGATTTGACGCCGATTCGGGAGTAATCGACGAGTCCAAATTCAAGTCCGTGGCCACGTCATTGATGCTCAAATTTCCGAAAGCATCCAAGGTGGCGATAACCCTGCGTGGGTCGGTCAATGCGGACTTCAATACGTGGAGCGCGGTGCTGTTCGACGGCATGGCCTTATATTCTTCCCGTCATTATGATATTACGGATATCGTGGACAGGGTAGGAGGGGGAGACTCCTTCGCCGGAGGTCTCATTTACGGCCTGCTGCATTATCCCGACAATGACCGCAAGGCGCTGGAATTCGCCGTGGCGGCATCTTGCTTAAAACACACGATATCAGGAGATTATAATCGCGTTACCGTGCAGGAGGTAGAGTCGTTGATGAACGGCAATGTCTCCGGAAGGGTGTCCAGATAATATATTTGATTATGGCTAGATTCAATAAGGCGAAGGTGGTTTCCACTGCACTTTCGACAGGACTTGTTCCGGTTTTTTACAATGCTTGCCCTGAAATTTCCAAGGCCGTGCTCAAAGCGTGCTATGACGGCGGAATCCGGGTTTTCGAATTTACGAACAGAGGAGATTTTGCACATGAGGTCTTTGCGGAATTGGTGAAATATGCCGCTGCGGAGCTCCCTGAAATGATTGTCGGAGCAGGGTCCGTCATCGACGCCCCTACGGCGGCATTGTATATACAAGAGGGCGCGAACTTCATCGTGGGGCCTCTTTTCAATCCCGAAATTGCCGACATCTGCAACCGTCGTTGCCTGCCTTATATCCCCGGATGTGGTTCCGTGACGGAAATCGGGAATGCCCAGGCGGCCGGCTGCGACATCTGCAAAGTTTTCCCCGGCGATGTGCTCGGAACTGCCTTCGTGAAAGGCGTAAAGGCCCCGATGCCATGGACGCAAATCCTTGTGACAGGCGGTGTCAAGCCTGAACTGGAGAATCTGAAGGGCTGGTTCGGCGCCGGCGCATCATGCGTGGGAATGGGGAGCAATCTTTTCCCGAAAGATGTCGTGAAGTCAGGTGACTGGACGAAAATCACGGAATTGTGCGCGTCTTCATTGAAGGCGATCGAAGAGGCGCGGAAATAAAGAAACGGACCACATAATTCAGACGTAAATATGACCAACAAAGATAAAATGACGAATTTCCGGTGGGTAATCTGCGCAATGCTGTTCTTCGCGACGACTGTCAATTACCTTGACCGCCAGGTACTTTCGCTGACCTGGGACGAATTCATAAAACCGGAATTCCACTGGAATGAATCCCACTATGGGACAGTGACTTCCATATTCTCGATAATCTATGCCATCAGCATGGTCTTCGCCGGTAGGTTCGTGGACTGGCTGGGCACGAAGAAAGGCTATCTCTGGGCTATCGGAATATGGTCGCTCGGTGCGTGCATGCACGCCTTCTGCGGTATTGTGACAGAAGCAGTTGCGGGATTGGGCAGCGCCGCCGAACTTGTCCGGGCCACGGGTGATGCCGTAGTCCTGATCTCCACGGTGAGCATGTATTGCTTCCTGGTCGCGCGCAGCGTTCTGGCCATCGGCGAGTCCGGCAACTTTCCGGCCGCCATCAAGACGACAGCGGAATATTTCCCGAAGAAGGACCGTGCGTTCGCCACATCCATTTTCAATGCCGGGGCATCCATAGGCGCTCTCATTGCACCGCTCACGATTCCGCTTCTGGCGAAAGCTTATGGTTGGGAAATGGCGTTCATCATCATCGGCGTCCTGGGTTTCGTCTGGATGGGCGTCTGGGTTTTCGTCTACGACAAGCCGGAAAAGTCCAAGTATGTCAATGCTGCTGAACTTGAGTACATCCGGCAGGACAAATTGATCGAAGCCTCGGCGGAAACTGCTGAGAAACCTAAGAAACTCGGCATCCTTAAAGCATTGAAATACAGGCAGACATGGGCGGTGGTCGCGGGCCGGTTCATGGCTGACGGCGTGTGGTGGTTCTTCCTTTTCTGGACACCGTCCTATCTGAACACGCAGTTCGGCATCAAGACCACGGAACCGCTCGGCATGGCATTGATCTTCACACTGTATGCGATAACCATGCTCTCCATTATCGGAGGAAAACTACCTACGGTGTTCATTGACAAGGCGATGCGTCGTGGAAAAGGCTTTGACCCGTATTCTGCCAGAATGAAGGCGATGCTGATATTCGCATTGTTCCCGATATGCGTGCTGCTGGCTCAGCCTCTCGGAACATTTTCTCCTTGGTTCGCGGTGGTGCTCATCGGAATCGGCTGTGCCGCCCATCAGTCCTGGTCGGCCAATGTCTATACGACAGTCGGCGACATGTTCCCGAACTCCGCGGTCGCTACGGTGACCGGCATCGGCGGAATGGCAGGCGGTATCAGTTCAATGATAATGCAGAAATTCGCAGGCGAATTGTTCGTCTGGTCAGATAAGGTAGGACTGCAATTCCTTGGTTTTGAGGGAAAACCGGCAGGCTATTTCATAATATTCTGCATCTGCGCATTCGCATACGTCATCGGCTGGCTGCTCATGAAAGCATTCGTGCCGAAGTATAGCGTAGTGACTCTGGAGGATTAGTAGAAATGATAGTTGTATCTGGACAAGAGGTCGATGGAACTGTAATTATCCTGTTTCTCCGGCCTCTTTCCCAGTATCAGATGGTCCGTGAGCGTAATGATTGACTTTTGTGCGTCGATGTCGGCATGCTGGCCGATAAGGTACTTCACATATCCGTCTTTCAGTGCATCGATGTTTTTCTGCAATATGTCGAAACCGACGACGTTCCAGCCCTTCTTCCTGTGCTCCCGGAGATAATCCGCCACCAGGAAAATCCTGGAATTGAGGGTTACGATGTTCGGGCATCCGTCAATGTTCCTGAAGGCATCGTCCATGGCCTTGTTCGCCTCCATTGCATTGTTCGGATTTATCACTATGCTCTTGACTGTGGTTTCCGGGTAATGTGCTGAGAGATAGTCCAGAAAGCCATGTCTTCTTTCGGCCGACGGGTCGGACAGGCCGTTCACGTCACGCTCGATTCGTACAAGATATATCGTGTCGAGGCTCTTTTCGTCAGAATTGGTCATGAGCATGTCTGCGCAGAAAGCACCGCTGTCATATATAGGCTGTCCGTAATACGCCAGGTGGCCATATATGCCGTTTACGCTGGTATTCAATATGATATAAGGAATGTTCGCCTCTTCTATCTCTACCGCGATCGTACGTGTCGCCGGGAGGAACATCGGGGCGATGATGATTCCTGAATATCCCGTCTTTATCACTTCCCGGCATTCGGCGAGGAAAGAATCCACGCTGTACTGGTCGTAGGTGCACTCGTCCACATTGACCGAAAACCTTCCGGCATATTCCCGTGCCTTTTCGATGCCGACATGCGCAAGCTCCCAAAATTCTCCCTTTTTATATTTCGGAAGAATTACGGCAATGTCGTGGGACTTGTTCTTGGCAAGCATTGACGCATAAACATTGGTCTTGTAACCTAGTTCCTTTATGACTTTCAATACTTTAGCCCTGGTTTCTTCTGATACTTCACCTCTTTCGTGCAGTACACGGTCAATTGTGCCACGCGTCACGCCCGCAGCTTTGGCTACGTCGCTGATGGTAACAGTGGATTTGTTCATGTTTATCTGGCTATGTAGCGCGAAGTTATGAAAAATCGGACGTTTCCGCAAATTTTAACAAAATCTGAAAAAAATATCCGTGTCCGTGCACGGAAATAATAAAACATTGCTATCTTTGCGGTAAGAAAAATTCATTGATATGATTAGAATGACAGAAAGCTGGAGATGGTATGGACCGGATGATCCGGTGAAATTGAGTTATATCAGACAGGCTGGCGTGACGGATATCGTTCATGCGCTGCACCATATTCCGAACGGGGAAGTGTGGCCGGTGGAGGAAATCCGTAAAAGACAGGAACTTATAGCTGAAGCAGGGATGAAGTGGAGTGTCGTGGAGAGTGTTCCTGTCCATGAGCATATCAAGACGCGTGAAGGCGAATATCTCAGATACATAGAGAATTACAAGCAGAGCATCCGTAATCTGGCCGAATGCGGAATACATTGTATCACGTATAATTTCATGCCTGTAATCGACTGGACGAGGACGGACCTTCAGTACATGATGCCGGACGGCTCCCGTGCGCTCCGTTTCGAGAGGGCGGCGTTCATGGCGTTCGACCTGCTTATTCTCGGGCGTGAATATGCGCGCCAGGAGTACACTCCCGAAGAGCTGGAAATCGCAAAAGCAAGATATGATAAGATGGATGAAGCTGAAATACAGCTGATTACCAGAAATATGATAGCAGGACTTCCGGGCAGTGAGGAGAGTTTTACGCTGGACCAGTTCCGCGATGCGTTGAAGCGTTATGACGACGTGACTGAAGGCCAGTTGCGTGAAAATCTGATATTTTTCCTGAAGCAGATTTGCCCTGTGGCTGATGAATGCGGTTCTGTTATGGTCATTCATCCGGACGACCCGCCTTATCCGCTTCTCGGACTGCCGCGCGTCCTTTCTACTGCCGATGATTTCCGAAAGATCGTGGAAGCCGTCCCGAACAAGTCGAACGGCCTCTGTCTCTGCACCGGTTCGTTCGGTGTCCGTGCGGACAATGATTGTGTGTCAATGATGTCGGAGTTCGGCGACCGCGTAGGGTTCGTGCATCTCCGGACCACCAAACGCGATGCTGCGGGGAATTTCTATGAGGCGAACCTGCTGGAGGGCGATGTGGACATGTACGGCATGATGAAGGCATTGCTCGAAGTGGAGCAGAGACGTGGAGTCAGCATCCCGGTCCGCCCTGACCATGGGCATCAGATGTGCGACGACCTGGGCAGGAAATCCAATCCTGGCTATTCATGCTACGGCAGGATGCGCAGTCTGGCTGAATTGCGTGGCCTCCAGGAAGGTATAATAAAAAGTATGAAATAAACATAAGAATATGGAAAAGAATCTTTTCGACGTGAAAGGCAAGGTCGTGGTGATGACCGGTGCCTGTGGCGTGTTGGGCAGCACTATAGTGAAATACTTTGCAGCCCAGGGATGTAAGGTGGTTCTGCTCGACCTAGAGAGGGCTGCCGCTATCGGCGAGACGCTGGTGAAAGAGATTGAAGCGGAAGGTGGCAATGCTGCTTTCTTCCCGACAAACGTGCTTGACAAAGCGGCATTGGAGCTTAACTATCAGCAGATTATGGAGAAATATGGAAAAATCGACATTCTGCTGAATGCGGCCGGCGGCAATATGGCTTCCGCTACGGTTCCGCCGGATAAAACCATCTTCGACCTTGATGTGGAGGCCGTGAAGAAAGTCACGGAACTGAATCTTTTCGGAACAATCATCCCTACGATGGTTTTCGCGAAATCCATGGCAGAGTCAGGTAAAGGTTCCATCATCAATTTTGCTTCCGAGTCCGCTCTCCGTCCGCTCACGCGTGTGGCCGGTTACGGCGTGGCCAAGGCTGCGGTAGCGAACTGGACCAAATATCTCTGTGCGGAATTGGCGATGAAGTTCGGCGAAGGCATTCGTGTCAATGCAATTGCGCCGGGTTTCCTTCTGACGAACCAGAACCGCACCTTGCTGACCAATGAGGACGGTTCTCTTACACCTCGTTCGCATACGATTCTCGCCCATACTCCTATCGGACGTTTCCTGGAGCCGGATGAATTGGTGGGAACCCTTCATTATCTGGCCTCCGATGCCTCCAAGGCCGTGACCGGTACGGTTTGCGTTGTCGACGGCGGCTTCGACGCGTTCTCGATATAGGACTCTTCCGATTTCTTTCGTACCTTCGCAGAAAATCATTGACAATGGAATTGGATTCAAGCGTAAACCTGTCGGTAGACAAGGAATTGAACATGACATCCGTCCTTGGCCCCGAAGATTTTGCTGCCAAGGTGTTGTCTGTCATGCCGAAAGATGTGAAATCAGGAGATCTCGGCTGCGGCCGTGTCCTCGCCGATTATTCCATCTTCATGCAGACCAGATATGTCCTTTGCGACATCTACGAAGACGGAACGGAGACCTCAGAAGAAGGAAAGACATCATATAAATACCGCATCGAAATCAAATCCGGCAAGAAAACCAGCCGGATTGGCGATGCGGTATATTGTTTCCTCTTTATAGTAATCTTCTGGTTCCTGAGCCGTTGGACCACGCAGGGCTTCAATCCGTTGTTCCTCATCATCTCAGGGCTCGCCGTCCTCGCGGCCCTCTACCTGATATGGAACTCCACCCGCTCCAAATTCGGCCCGAAAGAATCAGCCGCCATAGCGGAAGTGCTCAAGGATTCTCTTTCCTGCACTCCGCGGTAATCTTTTCGAGTCTTCCGTATGCGGTTGCGGGCTGCTTCCACAGTGTTGCCAGCAGGATTGCCCCGATGACGCCCATTATTACGGAAAGCAGGAAAATCATGTCCCAGCCGCTTTTGTCAGCGATAACGCCGAATACCACACCTGAAACGATGGGCGCGAGATATCCGAACAATCCGTTGAGGCCGTTTGCGGTAGCCGCCGCGCGTTTGGTCGCCTGATTGGTGCAAGCGATGCCCAGCAACGCCTGCGGACCATAGATGAAGAATGCTGAAAGTATTATCAATGAAATAGTCAGGAAAGCGGAATCCTTCGGGCTAAGCCAGAAAGCCAGCATACTCAATGCCGCCAGGATGGTGCAGACCGCGCTGGTCCTATGTGCGCATCCCTTGAAAAACTTGTCCGTGGCCCATCCGGCGACCAACATTCCCAGTATTCCTCCGACGATTTCCATTGCCCCTACAACGCTGGCGGCCAGCGTGATGTCCAGCCCTTTGAACTGGGTCAATATGCTTGAACCCCAGTCCAATATGGTGAATCGGATTATGTATACGAAGAAGTTTGACAGCGCGATAATCCAGATAACCGGATTTTTGAAAACCAGTTCGCTGATGCATCTTTTGCTAATCGCCTTGCTCAGTTCCGGACTTTCGTGCTCATCGCCAGCAGATGCCGTTTTATCCATTTTTTCCACGGATGGCAAACCTACCTCCTCAGGAGTGTTTTTCAGACCGAAGAATATCAATGCGGCTCCGAAAACTGCAAGAATTGCCGGAATCCAGAAACACCATTGCCATGCGGAATTTGAGTAGTTGCCGAGGATGGCGCCTATGAGAAGGGCCAGCAATCCTGCGCCTATCGAGTGGGACGCGTTCCAGATTGACTGCTTTGTGGCAAGCTCCGAAGGCCTTATCCAGTAAGCCATCAGTGAAGAACAAGGAGGAAATCCCATACCTTGCAGCCACCCGTTTATCATCCAAAGAGAGCCCAGCAGATAAATGAATCCGATGGTTGCCTTGCCACTGTCGTCCAGCACGGAAAACAATCCGTTGACCGAAGGAATGAATCCTATGGCGATGTTCACGAGGGCGGACAGGAACAGCCCGAGCGCCATGAGCAATTTCTTGTTTCCGATTCTGTCAGAGACGATGCCGTTCAGAAAACGTGAGATGCCGTAGATTACTCCGTTGAGAGTCAAGAAGATGCCAAGACGGGTCTTGGATATGCCCAATTCCTCTTCCAGCGCCGGCATGGCTATGCTGAAGTTCTTTCTGACGAAATAGAAAAGTGCATACCCTATCATGAGGACAATCAGTGTCCTCCATTCCCATCTTCTATATAACTTGTCGGTTTTCATTATTCCGCATTATATCCGCAGTTCTGAATTGTGACTTTGTCGGAATTGGCACAAATCATGGTCGGCGCATAGTTGTCTGCTGAAATTACGGTGACTGTGCCTTCTTTATTGATGGTTCCGGCTACTTTGCAGTCTTTAAAAGTGCACCAGTTGCTTGCTTGGCCCAGAATCATGCTGACATTTCCAGCCTTGGAGATGGAAACGTAAGAATCTCCGGTGGTCTTGCAATTGCTGAACACAGTAGTTTGCGCTGTGCCGGAAGACGTGATTCCTCCTACGAAGCAAGCCTTTGTGGAACCTTCCTCGGCCTCGATGCGTCCGGCGAATGTGCAGTTCTCCACAAGTGCCTGAACTTTTTTCTCCTGGAATGAGGTGATGCCCCCGACGTTGCGTTCAAGCGCTGCTGCATTCATCGAAATAGTGCCGGAGAATTTGCATCCGTCAATATGCGAATAAATGTTTATCCTACCGCAGACTCCGCCGCCTCTAATCTTTGCAACTCCTTTTATGTCAATGTCTCCGGATGATTCGCAGTTTTTCATTTCGAAACCATAGCCCTCGTCTCCGGCTGTCGTGATATTGCCTTGGATATTCGAAATTATCCCGGCCACGTAATTCCAGTTTGCGGTATCGCCGGAAATCATTGTCAATGTTCCGACATTCTTGCAGTCGGTCATCTTTATCTTGAACTCGTCTTTGCCGTATGCGCCGACCAGACCGCCTGCCATGTGGTAAGCATTGGCACTCTCGAACTTGATTTCGGCGTTGTTCGTGCAATTGGTCATGGTCAGACCTTGGGTAGCCTTGCCGACAAGGCCGGCCGGGATGATGCAGACTACCTTTCCTCCGGTCTGTTTGACGGAGACGGAAACGAAGTTGTTGCAGTTTTCGATTGTCGCACCATGAGCCTCACCTGCCAATGCGCCGATATGGGCCTCTACGTTAAATTCGCCTTCGACTTTCAGGGTTCCTGCCAATGAAAGATTGCGTACTGTGCCGGAGACGACTTTGAACATGCCGACTTTTGCATCCGGAGTGGCACTGATTGACAGTGTTATGGTGTGTTTCTGCCCGTCGAGAACTGTTCCAGCCGGCAGGTTCTCCATCGGGAAGCAGGATAACGCGGTCGCATCAATGTCGTCGTAAAGCTTGATCGTTCCGTCAGCGTCAGTCCATTTGGAAAGGTCAATGTTCTCCGGGTCGTCAGTTTTGAGTGCATTGGCAAAATCTGCCAGATCTGAAGCATTGTAAATGCCTGCCGGCGCGACGAAAGGCTCTTGTGTTACCACGACCTTCTCTTTCTTGCCGTCCGCGGAGATTATTACATATCCCGTGCGTGCGGTCGCTTCAGCGTTCTTGCCCGCCACAAGGTTCACGGTGACAGTTACTTCGCTGCCTCTCTCTCCTTTTGTTGACGGAGTAATCCAACTGTCTGCAACTAGTGTCCAATCTTTGTTGGATTTGACTGTAAAGGTCTGGTTTCCTCCTTCAGGAGCGATGCTGAGTTCCATCGGATCTATTTCCATTTCCAGTGACGGCCCTTTTTCTGAGCAGGACACTGACAAGATTCCTAGCAGGAGCGCGCCTGCTGCTGATAAATATTTTCTCATGATTACTTGGTGTTATTCGATGTTGAAATGACATTTTTCAGCCATGCCGGATAATTGGAACATACGAATTTGAACAATGTGTGATTCGTCTGATACCATTTTATGGCTTTGGTGGAGTATACGGCATTGCCGTCGCCAGCCTTTTTGTCTACATTGTAAATGCTTACATTGATGCCGGCATTCAGATAGTCATTGACATTGATGCTGCCGGAACCTCCGGCCTCTTCATATAGATCTTTGGCGGCGAGATTGACCCAATTGAATCCCATGCCGTTGATGTCGGCGGGAGCCTTGCCGGAGTTCATGGCTATAGGCAAGCCGCTCTGAATTGCATAAGTCCAAGCCGCTTTCATGACGCTGTTGTCGAATCCCGTGCACAATAGAATGACGAAATTATCGGCCTTCTTGGCCTTTACGATTTCGCAAACCCTTTTTGCACAAGCGATTACGGGCTCCGGATTGTTTGCGGGATAGCTGATTCTCTTGATGTCGATGACCAGTCTCGTAGGGCTGTTTTTGCGCATTGCGGCGTCGAGAAGCTCATCCAGCGTCGGAATCTGTTCCCCGTTGCTCAGTTTGCCTGCGGCTCGGATTTTTGCCAATGTGGTCTTGTATGGAACGTTACCGTTTATCTCGCAAGTTCCGCTGGCATGGGCGATTATTACTTCATTGTCCTTGGTGATGTATGCATCGCATTCTGCGCCGTACACGCCTAGTGACATGGCGTATTTCAGCGCTTCCATAGAGTTGTCGGGCGCCCCGCATTCGCTGGCCCCGAACCTGTGTGCGACGATTCTGTTGTCGCACTCGGCCGGTTTCATCAGTTTCCCGGCCTGTTCGTCCGGATTAGGAAACTTGCTCCAATCAGGCTGGGCCGGCCAGTTGTCCTTCTGGCATCCGGTCAAAAGTAGTGCTGCCAGAAATATGTTTATGTGTAGCTTGTTCATAATCAATATTATAGAGGGTTAATACCAGCCTTCTGTCTGTGTCAGATTGGAATTCTTGTTCCTTGCGTCCTTGTGGATTGGCCAGAGAAGAATATTCTTGCTGTTCCTTTTGGCTTTCAGGGTTGCGTTGTAGTCCCAGATGCTGTCCAGTCGTATCAATGCCCACCAGATTACGCCCTCGCACGGAAATTCGAGCATGTATTCTTTGCTCAATGCTTTCCTGACGGCATCTTTCGTGGTATCGGTGTAGAAATTCTCCTTGCCGTAAGCTCTCTTCGCAATGATGTTCAGATAATTGAGGCTCTCGGAATAGGCTCCCTGGTAATATTTCAGTTCGGCTGCCATCATGATGGCTTGAGCGTAACGGTAGTAAATCATGTCTGCGTCACGGACCATACTGCCGCTGCTGAGATCTCCTATGTATTTGTTCGGCCATGTGATGACGCCGTCATTGACCAGCTCATTCTGGCCATATTTGCCTTCGCCGAGATTCGTGCCGACTCTTTTGTCTCCGTTTATATCCCTGCTTTTGCGGAGGTCGTCCAGGAAATTGTCACCATAGTCCAGCCATTGGGTGCTTCCGATAGGCACGGGATTGCATTGGAACTCTTTTTTTACGCCCGGTGTGGCGAAAGTGAAATAAACGGTATAGCCGCCGGTCAGTTTGAATGCCTGATCGTTGAGAAGCGCGAAAATAACTTCATTGCTGTTCTTGTTCCCGGATCCGCGTCCGTCGAATATCTTGGAATAGTCCGCCAGTAGCCTGGAGTCGCCGCTCTTTACGCCGATGCTTTCCAATGCTTCGGAAGCCATTGACAGATAGTCTTCTCCTGCCTTTTCTACGGAATACATCCACAGCGCGTATTCCGCTTTCAGCATGTTGACGGCATCCTTTGTCGCCAGATATTTGTTGGCTCCGAGTGCGCCGCTGTTGCCTACGGCAGTCTGTATGTCTTTTTCAATGAGTGCGTATACGGCTGATTTCGGGGATCTTGACGGATAGGTTTCTTTCTGTGATACCGATTCGATGGGTTCAGTATTCAGCGGAACATCTCCCCAGATCCTGACAGCCCAGAAGTAACAATATGCGCGTGCGAAGGATGCTTGCCCTATTGCCCATGCACGGTCTTCATCTTTCATCGGGATGGCGGATGAAGGGGCATATTTCAATACTGCATTGGCTTGATCTATAGCATTGTACAGTTTCGACCACTTGCACGACGCTGTGGACGAGGTCATGTTGTTGTCGAGGATATCCTTCGCCATATAGACCTTGTTCAGGTGACTGTAACCCCACATGTATGGCCCTACGCGCAGTTCTCCCCAATGGAGCATGGATATGTCATCCTGGATGAAGTTCTCCCGGATGTCCGAATATATCGCATTGGCAGACGTCGTCACATGCACGCTCGTCTTCCACATGTTGCTGGCTGTGAGCTTGTTGTCCTGAACGATGTCCAGAGGATTGTCGCAGGATGAAAGCGCGCCGCATATAATCATTATTGGGATAATCTTGTTCTTCATGTCAGAATACTAGTTTTAGACTGAAAATAATCTTCCTTGCGTTAGGCATGAGGTTTCCCGTGTCGGAAGTGCTGTTGTTGTTGGTGGACAGGGCCTGGTACATGTCAGACGAACCATCTGAACCGATGCCGCTCTCCGGACTGATGGCTCCGGTGACGCCTGTGAAGTAATGGAGCGTGTTGCCTGATACTCCGATGGTTACTTTCTGCATCTTAAGCGGCTTTATCCATTTCTGAGGAAGTTCGTAGAACAGGGATACGTCCCTGATGCACAAATAGTCGGCCTTTTCTGTCATGATGCTTGAGTTTCCCCTCCAGTTCCTGTTTCCCCAGTCGGAGTCATTCGGCGTATAGCGTGCATATCCGGACTTGTCTCCAGTGGTTTTCCAGCAGTCATAGACGATGTCGCCAAGCGAAGAGTTGCAGTCTCCCATGGTGTTCTTCAGCAGCTGCATCTTCTGTCCGTTGATGATGGAGTGACCGATGGCATAATCGAGATAGACATTGAAAGTCAATCCCTTCCATCTGATGGTGTTGTTCAATCCTCCGACGGAATGCGGAACTACACTGCCGAGATAGAACATGTCCTCGGAGTTGATTATTTCATTGCCCTTGCCGTCCACGGCTGATCCTTTACGGTTGCACCACTCATAGTCGCCTGCATCTTTCCGGCCTGTGATTCTTTTACCGTCGCTTACGCGGAAGCCCTTGGATTCTGCATCGTACAGAGCCTTGTCAGCCTCGTCCAGATTCTGGATGATATGGTCGACCTTGTAACCGTAAATCCTGCCAAGCGGTTCGCCGACAGCAGTGCCGCCGAAACGGTATCCGCTCTTGGATAGCTTGTAACCGCCTATCCTCCAACCTTTTTCGCCGGTGACGTGTCCGTCTTCGTCAATGATGTCGTACATATATTCATCAGGAAGCGAGAGTACCCTGTTCTTGGTGAATGCGTAGGTGAAGTCTGTGCTCCAGGAGAAATTTTTCGTGCTTATGTTTTCGGAATGCAATTCCATCTCGAATCCGTAGAACCGTGCGCTTCCGACATTGGCCTTGACACTGCTGTATGGGCTGGTGTCCGGAAGCGTTATGCTGAACAACATGTCGGAAGTCACCTTGTTATAGTAGTCGAAGATGAAACGTACCCTGTCCTTCAGAAAAGAGAGATCCATTCCCGCATCCAGTTGTGTGGTGGTTTCCCATTTCATGGATGTGTTCTGCATTTTGGATGGAATCATTGTCGGCAGGCTGCCATAGCTGGATGTCTCAAATGCGCCATAGGTGTCGTAAAGGCCGATTCCGTTGTTGCCTGTCTGTCCGTATGACAGCCTGATTTTGAATGTGTTGGCTGTTCTTTTTGCATTGCTCCAGAAAGGTTCTTCGGAAACGAGCCATGCCACGGACGCTGCCGGGAAATATCCCCATCTGTTGCCTTTTGCGAATTTCGACGAGCCGTCTGCTCTGATTGATCCTGAGACAATGTATCTGTTCCGGAAGTCGTAACCGATTCTTGCGAATCCGGAAATCATTGCCTGTTTTTCATCATTGCCGGAAGCTTCGAAGTTTGTGCCTGATTGAAGTACGGGAACATCGTCTGATGCGGCTCCTGATGATTTGGCTTTCACGACGGAGTAATTCTGAATCATGTATTCATATCCGGCCGTTGCGCTGAGATGGTGCGCGTCCCTGAAGGTCTTGTTGAATGACAAATGCGCCGTGAATGTGTCTACGGATTTGTTTGTCCTTGTCTGCGTCATAGGTCTGGTTGACGAAACCGTGTTTATTACTCCATCCCTTTCGCCGTATGTGTAGTAGCTTCCGATATAATTCTGCTCATAGCGGTTGTATAAGGCGTTGAGGGCCAGTCCGTCCATTATGGTCCATTTCAGGTTGAACGCTCCGGAATGCCTTGACGTGGAATTTTGTCTGCTGTAGAAACGTTCGTACCAAGCCGGGCTGTGGGCGTTTTTGTTGGTAGACACCAGCTGATTCCATTCTCCGTCAAGGTTTTTCTCCATGGCTGTCGGCGCTGCGATGAGTCCGCGACCGATGCATTGATAATAATTGTCTACCGGAATGTGTTTTTTCTGTCGGGACATGTCAAATGCCGCGCCGGCCTCAAGATTGTCGGTGATTTTGAAACTGGTATTGCCGTGCATCGTGAAGACATTGTAGTCACTCATGGCGATGATGCCGTCATCTCCCATGTAACTTGCAGATGCTGAGTATTTTACCCTGTCTGATGAACCATTTACGCCGATATATTCCTTGTGCCAGAGAGCTGTGGAAAACCATTTTTCCTGCCAGTCATTGTCTTGGAAAATGATGACTTTGGTAGGGTCGACGGGGTCTGCCATCCAGGAATATCCGTCAGGCACGGTGCCGCCCCAGTCCAGGTATCTGGTTGAGTAGATGGATTTGCTGCTGGTGTTGCCGGTACCATATGCGTTCGGCCCTGAAAGCAGAAGTTCGGCAGGATGTTCCTTGTCATTGGCAAGAGCCTCTGAAATCGCCGGCCTGATGAAGTTCAAGTAGTCCCTGGAATTCAATATGTTCCATGATGTAGAGGGGCTCTGGAATCCGACCTGCGTGTCCACTGTCAGCTGTATGCCTTTGGCGGCGGATCCTTTCTTCGTGGTTACCAGAATTACGCCATTCGATGCCCTGGCTCCATAAATACCGGCAGAAGCTGCGTCTTTAAGGACTTCTATTGACTCGATGTCATTGGTGTTTATTCCGCTCATGTCTTCGCGGATTGCGCCGTCCACGATGTAGATCGGGTCGTTGGACATTGAAATGGATGACCCTCCGCGAATCATGAAACGCGGTGCTTCGCCCGAGAGCGCGTTGCTGGTGGAGACGCGCAATCCGGGAATCTTGCCTTTCAGGGCGTCACCTACGGTAGATGCCGGGATGTCGACAAGTTTGCCTCCTTCGAGTTTCGAGATTGATGAGGCCAGTGTTTTTCTGGATTGAGTACCATAACCGACGACGAGTATCTCGTCGAGCATCTGCGTATCATCGTCCAGTGCGATTTCGATATGCGAGAAGTTCTTGATTGTCAATTCTTTTTCGCTATATCCGAGAGAGGATACCACTATGCGTGAGTCTAGCGGTATGCTGATGGCGAATGTGCCGTCTTCTGCTGTGATGGTTCCTTTTCCGGAATCCTTGTTCATCACTGCAGCACCGGGTATAGGATTCCCTGTGTTGTCGCGGACAATGCCTGACAATGTTCCGGTCTTTTGTGCGAAGAGACCGGATGTTCCCAGTATCAGGAATATAAATGACGCGACAGCTAGCTTGTATGATTTACCCATAGTGTGGAGTGTTTATCTTTCGCTGAATACTGAAATGCCGTCCACGTATGCTTTTATCTTTTCCGGATGGTCGGAGGATACGTAGTCCACCCCGTGGCGTACAGCCCAGTCTACCACTTCGTAATCGTTTACAATCCAGAGCGTTACTTCCATGCCCAGGTCATGGGCTCTCTTAATGTAGTCGGGATGGTTCATGAGCCCGTTCATGTCGTATGAGATGGCGTCGTACCCCTTTTCGCGGCAGTATTCCGGACTTTTCACGAATACTCCGCTATCCAGAAACAGGACCTTGGCTTTGGGGTCGAGGCGGTGTATTTCCTGTATCATCCAGTCGCTGAAGGTGGTATATTCCACCTGTTCTTGCATGCCCATTTCTTTTACCGTCGCCACGACTTGTTCTACAGCTGCCGTTTCGCGTTCGCGCGAAGACTGTTTCTTGATCTCACAGATGAGTTTGGTCTCAGGGTGTTCCTTTCCGGCCTTCAGATATTCCTTCAGGGTCGGCATCCCTGAACCGCCCGGCAGTATGACTTCACGAGCTTCTTTCCATGTTATATGCTGGATGTTCTTGTCTATACCGGGGACATTGGGCCCGTGGAAGACGATGATCTTGTTGTCGGATGTGAGCTGGACGTCGAACTCGGCGGCATATATTCCGAGGGATTGGCAATACTTCAGCGCCTGGATTGTGTTTTCGTAGTATTCAGTGACGGGGGATTCCGGAGTGTTGAAGCGTACTCCTCTGTGGCCCACGACTTTAATCTGGGCATTGGTAATGATGATGCCCAGAATCATTGCGATAGCTGATGTCAGTATTCTTTTCATTTTATATGTTTTCGAAGGTGAAACTTTCCCAAGGTAATCTGGCGTCTTTTCCGTGGTCGAGGACGTCTGCTACATGGCAGAGCATCGGGAATTTCCGGAGGTCCACTTCGCCTTTGTCCGCGCGGACCGAAATCGCAGAGAATACGCGTCTTGCTACGACCAGGCTTTCCAATGTCACGCCGGCCAGAATGTTCATGGCTTCTTCATATGTCTTGCCTTCTCCCAGCAGGATGCCGATTTTCCTTGTCCGGCCTCCATATACCGTTACGTACAGATCGCCGATGCCGATGTTTTCGCAGTCTCGGCTGGCCCCCTGCAGTTCAAGCAGATAGCGCATTTCCTTGACAGCCTGATAGAAAGCGCCAGCCTGGCTGTTGTAATGGAGTCCATCGTTCATGGTCCGGTTTACTAGTCCGATGGTCATTGCCACTGCCAGCGCATAACCGTTTTTGAGAGCTACGGCGCTTTCCAATCCTTCCACGTCATCGGTAAGAGAGATGTGGTAGTAGTCCGTGGACATGGTTGCTTTCATCATTTTCAGGACCTCCGGCTGTTTCCCGCAGAATGCCACCTCTGTCTGGTCGTGTGCCACGAGTTCGTAACTTGTGCAGGGACCGCCGATTGCGCATATTTTCCTTTCAATACCCTTGGCGGCAAGGCTGCGCTGCCAGTATTCCGGATAGGATATGAGGGAGCCGTCTTCCAGATTGACAAGTCCCTTGGTTACAGAGAGAACCGGTATTGACGGCTCGAGGTTTATGAGAACTTCATTGAGAAACCAGTCTACACCGAACGAGCTCACGCCTCCGATTATGAAGTCGCAGCCCTTCACGGCCTCTTTCCAATTGTCAAATTGAAAATATTCAATGCCTTCGGGAAATGCTTTTTCGAATTTCGGGTGTTTGCCTTCGGCTTTGCATGCTTCGATGATTTCCCGGTCCAGAGGTGTTCCGACCAGGCGGACAGAATTACCGTTTTCTCTTGCGGGAAAAGCTAGAGCGGAGCCCATCATTCCAGCTCCGATGATTGTGATTGTCTTTGCCATTGTATTATTAGTTGTTTTGTTCGTCGTGTTATCTTATTTGGTTCATGGCAAAAGTAAAAAGTTTTCATAATATAAAAAATAGTTAGAATTAAATTTTCATTTATAAAAAATAATTTTCATATTTGTTTCATAATAAAAAATATATCATGAATAAGGTTGAGGAAAGACAGAAGAAAATCAAGGATATTTTGGGCATCGTGGAATCCATAAGTACGGAAACCCTTGCTGAACGCATGAATGTGACAGGCGCGACGATTCGGAAGGACTTGCGGGACATGGAAAGCCGACATGAAATTATCCGGAACAGAGGCCAGGTGTCGCTGGCGCGGAAACTCATTGTTGACCGCGATATCATGGAGAAAATTTTCATCAATGCTGATAAAAAAAATATTATCGGAGCTGCAGCCGCGGAGTTGATTACTCCCGGAGATTCCATCATTGTCACTTCCGGGTCTACAATTGATGCGTTTGTGCGTCATTTGGAGGCGAAAGGGAGTCTGAATGTGGTGACGCCGTCTGTCAGTGTCGCCATGACAATGACTTATAAGGACGGTGTCTCTGTAGTGATTTTAGGGGGAAGCGTAATCCGCAATTCCATGTCTACTCGTGATAGCTATTGTCTTGAAGGACTGCGAAATATAAATTGCAGTAAACTTTTTTTCAGTTGTGACGGTCTGGATTTCGCGACAGGTGTCATCACGGCATTCCTGGACGAGGCCCGTCTTACCCAAGCGATGACGGAGCATGCGAAGAGCATAGTTCTTCTGGCAGATTCCAGCAAATTCGGCAAGACGGGATTCGGAAAAATTTGTGAGCTGCGTGACATCGACATCTTGGTGACCGACGAGGGCCTTCCTGATTCCGTCCGTACGAAACTTGAGGAACTCGGAGTTCATGTCATCATTGCCCGTGAGCGGGCATTTCTGTCGGGAACTTACTGCCACATGCAGGCTCCATCCCAGTAGTCCTTGAACTCTATGGTCTTGACGGTCTTCTTCGAGGTGAACACATGTTTTCTTACAGGGGTATACCATTCGGCTTTCACATATACTGTTTTGCCGGTATATCTGTCCACGATAGGGAGGAATTCCCACATGCCGCCGATGCGCGGACCTGTAACCCACACTCTTTCACCCGGTGCGTAAGTCTGGAATGTCGAATAGCCTTCGGACGGGCCTGTATATACGTTACCGCTGACGTTGCGTCCGATGCCTTCTCCCCATGCCCGTTCCTGATACCAGCCTAGCTGATGTGCATGTGTGCATTTTTCCGCTACGTCGATAGCTTGTTCGATGGCGCAGATTTCCTTAGGGCAGATGGTTGTGGCCGTCTTGCCCTTAATCAGTCCCAGTGCCTCCATGAAGCTCATTGCCTCTTCTGCGGCCGGGCTGATATCTTTCTTGTCAATGTATTTGTCCAGTCCATTATCGAATTCCGTGTAGGCGTAGACTCCCTGATTCTCGATGTAACGCAATGCCTTGTAGAGGATTGCAGCCACATCCTGACGGGTGGCATTGGAATTGACGGATACAGATGCTGACGGGATGCAGTCGATTCCGAGGATGGCGCATTTCGCCGCGAACTTGTCGCCGGTCTGTTTCTTGCCGAGTTTGATTTCGTGTCCGATGAGTTCCTCTGCCAGACGGATTGCGAGCGATCTCACCTGAAGCAATGTCGCCTGTGCGGTGTAGTCGTTTCCGAGAATCATGTCGTCCAGGAGATTGTCGCACAATGCGAAGTTTACGGAACTCTGGAAAGCAGTGCTCATCTTGGCGTCTGACTTGTACGGAAGGATGAACGTTCCCGGTTGCGTGGTAGTGGTAAGTCTTGCCTCAGTTTCGAAACCTTCTGCCTGCTCGGCCATGGCCTTTCTGAAATCTTCATAACCCATTTCAGTTCCGGTCGCTTTCCATGCGACTTTCGTAAAGTGCTTCTGGTCATATCCTTCTGACATGCCGCACCAGATGCAGCTGTACCACCATACGTGCTGTCCGGCGGAGTTTTTGCCTATATATGCCTGGTCATTGGCCAGAGGCTGTTCGAATATGTGCAGCGGATAATCAAAGTCCGAATATTTTATCTCGAAAGTATGAGCAGGGTTATGCTCGCATTTTCCGCAGTACTTGCATGAATAATAGTACGACGTGAAATTCTTACATGAATAATCCTTGTAAATGTTGTCAGGGGAAGCTGCTTTTTCCGTGAATACATGATGCGTGCAGAAAGGTTTTGCGGCATCGGCTCCGGCTTTCTGAGCAGAGAATACGTCACCCTGATATGTCTTTATCGTGAACAATATAGGGTATGACCAAGTTTTCCAGGAAACCATTTTCATCACATTGTCGGCTTCCGATTCCGGAATGAATATCGTTGCCCTTTTATTCTGGCACAGGTAGCTGTTATACGGATGGTAGATACTTGTTGAAAAATCCCTGTCACCCTGATAGATATTACAGATGGTCCTGATGAACTTCTGGACGTCCACTTTCTGGCTCAGCCATACTTCGCGGATGTTGTAAGTTCCTTGTATGGAGTTGTTTACATCACCGGCTGTGCAATCTTGGATGAAATCATTGTCAGTATCCACTATTATCTTGGTCACGCGCATGGTATTCTGTCCCTTGAATTCTCCCGAATCGTTGGCATAGAATCGCGGATCATACGAATCGTTGATGACAATCAGCGGCCAAGGATTGATGTCAGGGCTGAGAGCATTGGCCTCGTCGATGGAGTAGGCCTTGCGCGACCTGCGGTAAGAGTCTTTGTTCAGTTCATAATCTGATTTCATGTTCAGCGCGGCTTCTCTGTCAGATCCGGCCCCGCCTTCTCCTACGAAAACCCTCGTCTCTATATCTATGAAATATGGGGTGCTTGGCTTTACTTTCGCCTCTTTTCCATTGACGGTAATCTTAATCCTGCTGCCGTCGATGCCATAGTCATTATTTTTGAAATAATAATCTGTCTGGTATTTTCCGCTCGGATTTATCATCACCTTGAATACGGCTTTATACTCGAATCCGCTCTTGAACAGCATCTCGCCGCTGTCTTTCTCCACGAAATCGCCGATATAATCCGCTTCCATAAGCTGGATATCTCCGGTAGGGGCAAGGTCGCCATATTCGGTAGTCGCCGAAGTCGGCTGCACCTCACGCGCGTCCCAAAGGTCCGTTCCCGGTTTCGGGACCGGAATGACCAGGTCAATGCTTTTGATTTTCGGTTTGTCCTGTGCTGATGCCGTCAGTGGCAGCAAGATGGCCGCCATTGACAACATCGTCATAATCACATATTTAGCTGTATCTTTCATGGTCATGAGGATTCGTTTTTATTCGGCATCTACGAATTCAAGTCCTGCAGGATAGACATACTGGTTGTTCTCCCATTTGACCTGCATGTAAGGACAGGTCATCATGTCCGGGTAAATTTCCATAAGGAAGTCATCCTTCAGTTTGGAATTCAATTTCAAGTTCTTGAGGCTCTTGCAATTGTCGAATGTGAATTCTCCGATTTCCAATACGTGGGAAAGGTCGAGGGAAACCACACCGCTGTCGGAAAATACGTGACTGCCGACTTTGGTTACACTGGCAGGAATGTTTATGGTAGTGAGTTTGGTGCAGTTCTCGAATGTTCCGTCTTTGATTTCCGTAAGGTTCTCAGGCAGAGTCACGCTCGTGAGATTTGTACAGCCACTGAACATCTCATAACTTGTAAGTCCCACATAACGAGGGAGTTTGATGGTCTGAAGGCTGGTGCAGTTCTGGAAACATCCATGCAGCTCATCTATCTTGTCGCTCTCGAAAACGACTTTCTTCAGATTCTTGCAACCATAAAAGGCTGAGCCCTGAATGATTTTCACCGATGCAGGAATCACTATCTCGCTGATGTCGGTCTCCCTGAGTGCGGCGTTCGATATTTCTGTCAATGTTGACGGCAGTTTGATGGATTTTATAGGTTTGCCCCAGAAAATATCACCGCGCATTTCCGTGACAGGGATTCTCTTGCCTTTGTAATTGATATAGTCGGGCATGACGATGTCCTTGCCTGCGACAGCGGTGTTCACGGCCTCGGATGCGAAGGCGAAACCTTTACTTGCGTGGACTATGTAGATGATGCCGCCGATGTCAACGGTTGCTCCGGAAGCGTTCTCGCTTACGATGGTTCCGCTCTGGCTTGATCCTGAAGTGGAGATGCTTTGTTTTACAGGTTTCGGATCCCATTTGGTCATAGTTACCTTGGTAGCGTTCTCATATCCGCCATGTTTCTGGAAATACTCCTTCGTCTCGTCATTGATGAGTCCTTTTACAGTGAAAAACGGTGATATTGAGCTCTTTATGAGAGTCTTATACTTATCGCCCTCGAGAATGGACGCGATCTTGTCGTGCAGTCCGTTTATGACCCATTGAGGAGTTTCGCTGCCGTACTCGCTTCTGACTTCTGCCATCAATTCTACAAGTTTGTTCAACTCGTTGGCACGTGCATAGAGTTCGCCTTTGACATTTTCATATCGCGCATGTGCCGGAGTAAGAGTCTTGAAATATCCGTTTTTGAAGCAGTCATCCAGCAGGAGGAACTCATCCACCAGACTCTTGTTGTTCAGGTTGAAGATGTTCGGCTGTTTTCCGGACCAGTTCACCTGGGCATCAGGGCTCTGAGGGGGCATACTTGGCTTTACCGTAAGTGTTCCGTATGCTGCCTCTACGGGATATCCGAGCGGAGCGAAAAGTGCCGTGTGCTCATCCGGCAGTTTCACGGTCGGTTTCTCATCTTCCGTTTCAGGAACATTTCCCATCATTGCATCGTACTGTTTCTGAAGAGCTTTGTCCCTGTCGGACGTCTTGCTTGCGGCAGGCTTCTGTGTAGTCGGCTTGCTGGTGGTCGGCTTGCTGGTGGTCGGCTTGCTGCCGGTCGTCTGGTTCTTGACAGACTGGGTCGTCTTTACGATTTGTTTGCCGATTTTGTCTCCGATGCTCTTGAGTCCGTCCTTAAATGACTGGGCATCAGCGCATGGCATGCTCACGAGAAATGCCGTGCAGATGATTAGAATGTTTCTGGTTTTCATTTGTAATGATTATCGATCTTCTAAGTTTACCAACGAATCCCCAAATCTACGAAAAAATCGGAACTACTCTACTGTAACGATGAAAAACTGATGTTTGTCAGCTATTCCAATATAGTTTTGATGGCTTTGGCGAGCCTCCCGTCAGGGTCGGAAAAGTGATTCCCCGGATTTGTTTCGAAATCGTGCGGGATTTCCAATTTGTCGAGAATGGAAAGAACCTGCTCTGTGCAGTCTCCTACGCGACTCATGACGGGATGTCTCGTATTGCCTTCGTTGTCGCCCAATGAAAGATATACATAATCAGGCTTTCCCAAGATTTTGTGAGTTTTTATAAAGTCAATGAATCCAGGGTACCAGAAAGAGGCGGAGCCGCACCCCGCTCTGCAGAATACGTCTGTTTTCCATTGACACCAGAATGCGAAGAGTCCTGCCAATGAATACCCCGCAATCGCATTGCCGGAAGGCGGGTGTGGCAGGCTTTTTTCTACTTCCGGCATTATCTTGTTAAGTAGTTTTTCGAGGTGTGCTTCCGCATTGCCTTTGAACATCGGCAGGCCTTTTCTGACTCCCGGCGCCGGCCATGGCGTCAGTTCGCCTTCGAAGTCGAAGTCGTGTATGGATACGAGGTTGAATTCAGGGCATCCCATTTCTTTGCACCTGTTCCAGACGTTGTGTCCGTCTCCTGCTACCGAATGAATATAAACTGTCGGGAGACTTCTGTCTGCCGCCCCTTTCCATATTGTTGTTTTCATGTTTTCTCATGTTTGGGGGATTGAGTCCAGTTCTTTGCCGCAAATTTCGAGCCTGTCTTTTCATTATGGCGACGGGCCAGAGGATGCATTTTTGAACTGAAAGCGAATCTGCAAAAATTTCTCAAGTGGAATGATTTTTTGATATATTTGCAGTCGTTGTTTCAGGACTACAAATAGATATGCTCTTATGAATTTTCGATTTTTATTTTTGTGCATCATTGCATTGATTCTTACATTGACACCGGCGGCCGGACAAACTGGTCTCTATTCGTATGAAGGCGGTTATTTCCTGCGGAACGGGTCTCATTGGGAAGAATATCGTCCGGATACCAAGGTCGGAGTCTGGTCGACATACGAGCAATATAATGAGGAGCAGAACTTCTTCAATATCAAGAACTCCAAATGTAGTGTGAGTGTGCCGAAAAACACTTCATGCAGTTTCTACTATGCGGAACCTGGTGGCGAGTGGGAATCAATATATACGACTTGCGAGATCTATGATTATATGCCGAGCGAGGCTAGGAATATCTATTGTTACAAAGGCGGATATTTCGTCAGGGACGGAATGGACTGGTACGAATACAGGCCTGGAGACAGACACGGCGTGTGGAACTCATATGAGCAGTTGAATAGTGATGGAAATTTCATATACCTGACATGCAAGAGTGCTGATTTCCATATTGGAATTCCCAAGACAGAATCGATTGGGAGCATTTATATGAAGAAAGGCGATGGGGAATGGACTCCAATCTACACATTGACAGGAATTTATGATAGCGGCAAGGGGTATGAATATTCCATTCCTTTCGGAAAATTGCATTCTGAGGATTCCGCAGACAGCCTGTCGATGTACTCGTGTATTAACATTGACTGTGACGGAACTGGCCGGGTGCGGTATTCTGACAAGAACTATTCTTTCGAATTTTCAGCCGCAAATTTATATGAGGCGTCCGGTGATATCGGATCAATGTTGTTCATGTTGCTGGTGGGCGGTTCGCCAGGTGATTCAGAGGGATTTGTTCTTTACGCTGATGAGGAAATGAAAGAAGAAGTATTGTCATATACAAAGGCTTACGGCAAGATTGTTTGTGAGGTTACTGGAGTCCCCGGACTAGAGGCAATGGAATTTATGGATTGCGAGAATGAATCTCCTGGCGAGAGGATTCACGACTTGATAAGAAATGTGGATTTTTTGTAGTTCCTCCTGCTTATGCCGGAGAATGAAGTTGCCATCCGTTGTCAAGCTAGGTAACCTTCAAAAAATAACCTGCCTCATCTTGATCTGAAGCAGGTTATTTCTTTCACGTTACTAAATAGGTAAATAGGTCAGAAAGCACACACAGCCCTCACCTTGTACATGCCGTTCTTACGGTTGTAGTCCACACTGGCACTGTAGAAGTTCACGCGGAAGGCGAAGTCGTAGTCGCTATTGCCTGCGCGCTCCGAAGAAGACCAGTAAACGTAATCATCAAAAATTTCACCACCGGCAGCGTTGAGGGAATTATCGACAATGTTACGGGTATCAGTATAACTTGAGTTCCATTTACTCCAAATACCATCCACATCCTTGTAGCAGAGGATATGTAACTCTTTGGGCGATGGAAGAAACCAGCCGGTACTGTTGGAAGGGGCTTGGTTGTCCGAATCTGCTGCAAATCTATCAAGAGCATCCACGGGCAGGACAACGTAATTCTCTTTGCCGGGTGTATTCTTGCAATACTCATTATAGGCACGAAGTATCAATGTGTTCTGATAACCGAGGATAAAATTGATAGGGTCACCTGAACCATAGTTGGAGGCAATGGGTTTGAAGAGGTTTTTATCACAATCAGGATCGAAAGCATTTCTATTCTGGAAACTTACCACGGCCTCGTATTGGTCTTGCCACTTCATACCAGCGGAAGAAACATCTTTCAGCGAAACGGCCAGGCCGTGGGTACAATTCGGATGGGCTTTTGCCATCACCTCGTCGCTTTGCAGGCTGGCTGGGGTTTGTCTGCCTTCGGCGGTCGTTTCAGCAGGAGTCCAAAAGACGATAGCAGCAACATCGGCATTCTTTACGGTAGCTTCATCCGTTTCTTTCGACAGCAGGTTGCCGTCGGCAAGGAGGTAGTCGCCCACTTGCAGGTTATGCTGCTTCTCAACCACTCTGCCGCCGTCTATCTTGTAGGTCTTGTAGCTGCCGGTCGTGGCGGAGGGGGTGAAAATGAACTCTTTTGAGCCGTCGGCATAGTTGCCGGTGATTTCCGGTGCGGTGGCGGTGGGGTTCACTATATAACGGTAGCTGCCGTCAGTCATACGGCAAGGTTTGGCATCGCTACCGGTGAAGTCGGCGGAGGCCGGCACGGTGTAGTCGGGTATGGCAGAGCCGCCGGTGTTAGTAAACACATACTTCGTGTCGGGCAGCTCGATAACTGCGAGTGCCATGCGGTGCTCCATGGAGAACGAGAGCTTCAGGGTACTGCCGTCCTTGGTAGCCGTGCCGGTGGCGGTCATTAGGTCGGAGGCGGTGTAGCCTGTGGTGTAGATGCTCTGGTCGGCTTTTGGTATCCAGCCGGTGATGAGGGGGTCGAAGAAGGCGGCGTCATTGCCTATGGCGGATGCGTTAGTCTGCTCCTTCATGTCAGCATCCTCTTGGTAGGGGTAATAGAGGAAGTATGCCTCATCCTTGAAGCCGCCGGTAAGGGTCACGCCCGCTTCGGGCTGCCAGGTCAGAGTGCCGTCCGTGTCAGCGGTGGCGGTCAGCTTCACATTGGCATAGGCCAGCTCCCCGCCGCGCACGATGTAGAGCCCGCAGGCATCACCGGCAGTGAACTTGGTGATGTAGCCGTTCTCCACGGCGCGGGTCTGCGGTACGCCGGCAGAGCTACCGCCATTGCGGTCGGCCGGGGCATAGCCGCCGTCGGTCACGGTGATGGCAAGCGTCTGTGTTCCGTCCGCTCCAACTCCCGGCAACTCCTCCTGCTCGCACGAGGCGGCAAGCAGCACCACTGCCGCCACCCAAATGGTATGTAATAGATTCCGTTTCATATATCTTCTGTTCAATGGATAAATAGATTAAATAGGTAAATAGGTCAGAAAGCACACACAGCCCTCACCCTGAACGTGTTGTAGTGCTTACTGACGCTGAGCACATCGGCATTGCGGAAGTTCACGAGGAAGGCGTGGGCGAGAAAGCCTCCGAACTCCGAAGAAGACCAGTAATAATATTTATCAGTAAAGGTTTCACCATCGGCAGCGTCGAGGGATTTATTGACAATGTCACGGGTTTCAATGTCCCATTTAGCCTCAATATCATCCACATCCTTGTAGCAGAGGATATGCAACTCTTTGGGCGATGGAAGAAACCAGCCGGTACTGTTGGAAGGGGCTTGGTTACCCGAATCTGCTGCAAATGTATCAAGAGCATCTACGGGCAGGACAACCTTATTACCGCTACCTATACTCTTGCAATAAACGTTATAGGCACGAAGTATCAATGTGTTCTGATAACCGAGGATAAAATTGATATGGCCACCTGGACCATTGTGGGCGGCAATGGGTTTGAAGAGGCTTTTATCATAAGCAGGATTGAAAGCATCTCCTTTCTGAAAACTTACCACGGACTCGGACTCGTACTGTTTTTGCCATTTCATTTCAGCGGAAACATCTTTCAGCGAAACGGCCAGGCCGTGGGTACAATTCGGATGGGCTTGTGCCATCACCTTGTCGCTTTGCAGGCTGGCTGGGGTTTGTCTGTCTTCGGCGGTCGTTTCAGCAGGAGTCCAAAAGACCACACCGGCAATCCTCTTTTTCATCTCATTAGAAAGCGTCATACCTTCCTTCATTTCAATCAACGTGCCGTCTGTGGTAATAAAATCGCCCACCTTGGCGGTGGAAAGGTCGGTCTTGAATACGATACTTTCAACCGCCTCCTCGCCGCCCGGAGTCCACGCTCTGCTTGTGGCTTCCGCCACCTCTATACCATTGGCATTCACCTTGATGGTGTAGGTATAGCGGTTGCCCGCCTCTAATACGACGTTGGTCTGCGGACGGAAGTGGAAGGTGCCGCTGCCGAGTTCCACCCGGATGAACGGCTTGCCTGCCGCAACGGTCTGCGGGGCGGTCAGTGCCTCGTAGGTGTTACCGCTTGCGTTGTAGGTCTTGATGGCAGTCGGGTTGCCGTTATCGGCAGACAGGCTCACGAGGCTCACCGTGGCACCGTCCACGCTTGTGAATCCCTTACCGGGCTTCAGTTCGATTGCCACGCGTGCCGTTCGGTGGTTGAACTCCAAGGTCGGGTTGTTAAATTCCACTTTCCGGTTCTCAGCAGAGATGAAGTCGCTGTTCTGGAAGTCAGCCAATTTGCTTTGGTCTTCGGCCACCTTCACGGCAGGCATCTGTGTGATGTTGGCATTGTTGAAGGGCCACCATGCCGATACGGTAATCGGGTCGCGGCTGGTCCAGTAGTACGGGTCGTTCTCGCGTGAAAGCGTGGCACTCTTGAAATCGGTAGAAGCCGTTACGGTGTATTCCTTTACCGCATCGCCCAACTTGAGTGCCACGGAAGAGACACCCTGCCAATCGCCGTCCACAGTGGCACGGGTGGAAGGGGCTGCCAGCGGCGTTGCCTCTACGGACAGTCCGGTGGTACGGATGACTACGGGGTATTTACCTTCGGGCAGACGGTTATCGTCAGCAAGTTCGTCCTGTGTGCAGGCGGTGAGGGCGAACAGCAGCGCGGTGGCTGCGGGGATAAATAATCTATGTCTCATAATCCTTCATTCTTAATTATTAATGTCTTACAGGTCGGCACCCGCTTCTCCACCGTCTATATCGTTCCACTTTGCAATGGAGGCTTCGCTGACTTCAAGGACTTTGTTGCGTACCTTGACGGTATAGGTATAATTGTTGCCCGCCAGCAGTGCGCCTTCGGGCACGGTGAGTGTGGCATGATATTCCTGACCTTTGTAATTCACAACCAACGGCAGGGAT